>Ga0335081_10001009_pt1 | contig 45158 bp, 39 predicted proteins | sample Lox_Sample_35_FD_206713 | JGI IMG/M metagenome (GOLD analysis project Ga0335081, IMG submission 206713) | Soil microbial communities from Loxahatchee National Wildlife Refuge, Florida, United States - Lox_Sample_3.5 | ecosystem: Environmental > Terrestrial > Soil > Wetlands | place: USA... | reverse complement strand
GGTCCCCGGCGTTCCTGCAGCGCTCGATACCTGACGGCCGGCCGGTGCGCTGCCCGCCGGAGCGGCAGCAGAGGCCGGAGCCGGATTCCCCGCCGCAGCACCTGCGGCAGCGGCCAGCGAACTCGCGGTCTGCCACGTGCAACGGTGGTAGCGCGGAATAATGTTCGGCAAATGCGACCGGAACGCTACTCCCGCCAGAAACTGCGGAGTCGCCTTCCCGAGGTTATTCGAATGAATCACATTGGATTGATCGGAGTAGTCGGTCGATCCCGATACAACAACCAGCGACCCGATGCCCAGCACCAGGCTGAAATCGAGATCGCTGTCCGCGTTCAATGCGTCCCGGATTGCCTTCACATTCTTTACCTGCTGGGCCACGGAATCGGCGGTGATGCTGCTTGCTCCGAGAGGAGTGTTTTCGTCCTTCGGTGCCGCCGTACCCCTTCCACCCGATCCGCCATTCCCCGACTGCGGAGGATTGCCGGAACCTTGCGGCGCAGCCGAACCGGGCCCTGGGTCGCCGGTGGTTTGCGAAAGCGCAGTTTGAAAGGTGATACCCATTGCGAGCACAAAGATCGCCGCAGAACGAAGAAATCCCATGACCATCGCTCCAGGTTCTAAGTTGTTTTTGAAAGGCCCCGAGGGAAGACTACTGCACCAATACCATGGGCCGGGAGTCCCGGAATAAATTTGACGAGTTCGTTACAAAACCCGAACACGCATGGCCCCACCTTGTCCCAAGCTGTTGAATTCTCAAGCCTTCGATTGTGATGAGGATCACAGAGAAAACTGTCCGCCATCGGCTATGATGGCGCGGAGTACTAAATCGTTTTTGTAGGCAGAATTGGGCAGCATACGATGGGGACCGGAAATGGGCAAGAGGCTTAGAGCTGGCATCCTTGGATACGGCCGGATGGGCCGGGCGTTCGTAGCGGCGATGCAGGATAACAATCTGTGGGATGTTGCTGCGATCTACGACATCAAGCCGGGAACACGACAGTTAGCCCGTCAGCAGGTACCTCACGCAGCTATCTACGACACTCCGGATGCCATCTTCAACGATCGTTCGATTGACGCGGTGGGATTGTTTACTCTTGCCGACGCACGTCCGCAGCAGATTCGTCAGGCCCTGCATCATCGAAAGCATGTGCTGGCGGAGAAACCGATCGGGGCTGACATCGCAACCGAGTGGCAACTTGTCCACGAGATTGAAGCGAGCGATCGCTTCGTCGCCGTGAATCTGTTCAATCGCAATGCTTGGTATCACAAAGCAATCCAGAAGTTCATCGCTGAGGGCGAGATCGGCGAGCTGGCGGTCATCCGCGTTTGCCACATGACGCCCGGCCACATGCCGCTGGAAGGCCACGATCCGGAAGGCCCGCCATTTCACGACTGCGGCATGCACTATGTCGATGTAGCTCGCTGGTACTCGCAGAGCGAGTACAAAACCTGGCACGCGCAGGGACTGAGGATGTGGGGCCATCGAGATCCCTGGTGGGTTCAATGTCACGGGACTTTCGCCAATGGGGTAGTGTTCGACATCACTCAAGGATTCATCTACGGCCACTTGGCGAAAGAACAGCCGCACAACTGCTATGTCGACGCCATCGGCACCAAAGGTGTCGCGCGGATGCGCCACGACTTCACGAGCGCCACAATCGAGCTTCACGGAGTCCACGGTACTCGCTGTACGACTGCTCCATTCAATGACAAGAAACTCGATGTGATGGTGGACGTGTTTGCGCGTTCGGTTCTTGCGGGTAAAAATCTGGGATTCCCGCAGGCCCGCGATAGCGTAATCGCCTCTGAAGTGAGTTGGGCCATGCTCCATGATGCGATTTCAAACAATCCGCCGGTCCGCGGCACCCCGGAAGAGATGTTTCAGATCCTTGAGCACCGCCGTCAAATGGAGAATGGGTTCGGTCTCCCCGTGAAGTCTCACGAGCCTGAAGAAAGTCCTCTGCCAGCGTAAGCTTTCTCGTGCCTGATCAAAATCTCGCTTACTTACACTTGAGCATCAGACCAGGTGACGCCCAGGGAGTGGAGGATCAACGTGTCTATGAAGGTGAGCTTCGAGGCATGGGTAACGATTTCATAGGCGTAGCACACTCTGGGATCTTGAGTAACGCACCAAGGTTCGTGCTCCGTAACACCCTGACAGCGGTCGCATGCTACGGCGTTGTGGCGACTGTTCCGAGAAGAGTCTGGATTGTTCATCGCTAGCCTCCGATGGCAGTGCTGCCTAACTGGCAATTCACACGATTGGATGTGCCGCCGGCGGGCGGAGAGCATGATATGCAGACAAAAAGGCAGGAGAATACTCGGAAACACCGACCTGGATACACCAATTCCTAAGCTCTTGAGTTTTCAGCAATAAGTCCAGCTACCTTGCCAGACAGCAGATTTTGTCCATGACCGAGGCTACTTGCTGCCTTGGCACTCATCCAGACTCCAGGTGATTTTTGTGGTTGCCCCCTGGGACGGAGTGTTTTCAAGCGTGGCGCCGCCAGAGAGCACAGGCTGATCGGGATTTACTTTTCCCGTCGTTACGCTCATTCCCAAGATGCTAGACACGTACGGGGAATCCTTGTCGGTCGCGGCTGTGCTCTTGCCGCAGTCGCCGGTGCAACGCGACTGCCAATGCTCGTTGCCGTTTAGATTGCCCCCATTCACTTGTATGTCATATTTACCGTCGTCGCGAGCATGAATGGTGGCGGTCGTCTCTCCTTCGCCGGCAGTAATCTTTTTGTCTTGTATGGTATGAACGGCACCACTAAACGATCTGACCGGTGGATTGACGATTACATCTGTAACTTCCAGATCGTCAGAGGCCGAGAATGTGCCATGAGACGATCCCTTCCACCCGGGTGAGGCATTGGGGTCGCCCCGCAGCGTGATCTCGTTTACCGTCGTTTGCTCTTCAGTGTGGGTCCAAGGACCGTAAACGTCGCCACCTGTCGAGACGGTTTGAGAAGTCGTTGTATAGCTGATGTTCCCGCCCCACCCTCCGGTGCACGATACCCAGTCTTTTACCGGGATCGTGAGCGTCTTGGAGAGATGGAGGTTGCTGCGGAGGACCGTTTCCACCAAGCCTCCAATGGCGAGGGTGAGCGGGCTGGCGATAAACCCGTTGCCCTTGCTGAAACTCAGGCCATTTCCCGCCGCATCGATGAGGTCCTGGCGCATGGTGACCGCTTTGGGCGCGACGCTAAAGTTGACCTCCGCCTCCTTCATCACTGGCACTGGATTGACCAATTGCTCGCGCTGTTTCATACCCTCGAGATCAATCGTGGTTTGCCCTTCCTCGTTGGTTTTCGGAAAGGCGGGATTGCTGATAGGCACCATGGCGGTTTGTATCAGGGGAGTGCCTTCAGGAGAAACGAACTCGACGATCGCATAAGTGATCTGGTTGTTACTGACGCTGACACCACCTTTTGCCAGCATCCATCCGGTCCTCACCCCTTCAACGGGGCCATCGTTGGGCAGGCTGATATCGAGATTGGCGCCGTTGAGCGCGATGCGAGTACAGTTCACTGCTTGCCAATTCTTGGTGTTTTCGCGCACCGTGCCAGTCAGGGTGCGGCGTTCTCCAGGCTTGTAAATACTCTGCGTCCGCACCAGCGGCGGGTCTCCGCTCATGGTGATATCCGTCTCGAGGCAAGCATAGTAAGCAATGAGCTTGATCAGCGCGAGCACGGCATTGGCTTTCGAAGTTGCGTTGCCGTACTTCTCCGCGCCTTCACTTTTCGCGGCCTCGGCCAGGTGCTCTAGGATCGCGTCAAAGACTTTTCCCGACGCGTACGCGAATCCATCCATCCACTGGCTGGCGACTTCGCTCAGCGTGCAGGGCCGGTTAGATCCGCCTCCTTCTTCCACAAGTACGAGCCTTGGGCCATGCTCCGGATGCCACAGGGCATCGCGGAGATGAGGCTGCGTTCCCACTTCAAAGGTGTAAGACGCCCGCTCCCATGGCGAAGAAGCCCGTTCCCACTCACGAATGGGCTGCCATTGTCCATTTTGCTTCTTGTCGCGTTCTTGAACCAACAGGTCCGCTGCAAGGCGTCGAAGAATGAGAGAGACCTGGACGACATCTAGATTGACCTTGCTGGTATCGACATATGCTGCGAGCAGATCGTATGGATGCTGGGACTGCCGTCCGAGTTCGGCAATGAAATCTGCCCAGAAGCGAATTGCCGGCTGGTCTCCCTTAGAGGCGGCGCGAAGGCCATCCACGAATAACTTGTCTACCGGTGCGTTTTTCAGAGGGGGCATGGCGGTCGCGAATGCCTGGCCGAGTTCTGTCAGACTGATCTGCGTACCGTCGAACAGCTTGGCCAAAGCGGCAACTTCCCAGGCATCAATCATGATCCCTTGCCCAGGCGTGACTGATTGGTAGACGATCGAGCCGTCATCCGCCCGCACACTGAATCCCGACATTTGCACCGCTGTCAGCAAGGCAGCCGTCGAGTGATCGTCTTCGACTAGGACGCGTTTTGCGAGCTCAGCGGCCGCTTCTTCAGGAGTGCCAGTGGGTTGCGGCAACGGTTCGGGCAGCTTGCCGCTACGGAAGGCCTGAGCCATCGCCTCGCCTCGAATCGAAAAGGGTGGCGAGACAATCTGGGCGGAAGTCGCATTCTTGATCGAAGGCGTGCCGTTCGAAGAAGCGGTCCGAGCCGGCTCAGTGGCTGAATACACGTCCCCAAAGGCTCGTTTGACGAAGCGGTAGGCAGTGAGCGACGCAATTACGAAAACCACTACGAGCCCGAGAACTGCTCCTGCTATTAGTTTGCCGTGTCGCATGACCCTCTCCCGCTTCAGTAAACCCGAGCACACATCTACTTCGCCCAGCTACTTCTTAAAGGCGTAAACGAAGAGGGAATTGGTTCATCTGGGTGTACGAAGGGAGAAGACGACCGCGCCGAATCAAGAGCGCGGAAGAAGACTTTTAGACAGACCTTCGGGTGAGGCGCATGGAATTGCCGACGACCGACAGACTGGAGAGGAGCATCGCAAAGGCAGCCATGATGGGATTCAGGATTCCCGCGACCGCGAGGCTGATTCCGAGAACGTTATAGAAGAAAGCCCAGAACAGGTTCTGGCGCACGATACGAAATGTCCTTTGCGAGAGGGTCAAGACATCGTTGATCTTGCTCAATGTTCCGTTCATGAGAACGACCGCCGATGCTTTCATCGCAATGTCCGTGCCTGACCCCAGTGCGATGCCAAGGTCAGCTTGTGCCAAGGCGGGTGCATCGTTCACTCCGTCCCCAACCATCGCCACGACAGCTCCGCCCAATTGCGATGTACGAACGGCTTCTACTTTGCCCTCAGGAAGGACCTCCGACTCTGATGAGTCGATGCCGAGCTTGGCGGCGATCCAGCGAGTGGTGGCGGCTGCGTCTCCGGATATGAGTCGAACCCGGATTCCCAACTGCTTCAGTTGAGACACCAGCGGCGCTGCGTCTCGTTTGAGTGAGTCACCGAACGCAGCTACTGCCCTTGCCGTTCCTTCCCAGCCCAGGAAGGCGACTGTGTTTCCGCGCATCTCCCACGTGCGTGCTTTGCGGTCGAGGTCCGCTGGGAGTGGGACTTCAAGTTTCTCGAGGAGACGCCGGTTGCCGGCAAATACGGCGACATCTTGAACACTTCCAGTGATGCCGAGGCCTTTGAGGATCTCTACTTGCGCAGCCTCGTGCATGCGCAATCCTTCGCGGCGCGCGGAATCTACTACAGCGCGTCCCAGGGGATGTTCGGAGTACTGCTCTAGTGACGCAACGAACGATAACGCTTCGTTGGTCGCTTCCGCGCGCCGGTTTGCCGTAAAAGGCGATTGGTCCGAGCTTTGTGACGCAACCGCGACAGCATCGAGAACCGGCTGCTCTTGCGTGAGATACAACTCGAGCAGGGAGAACTTTCCTTCCGTGACAGTGCCTGTCTTGTCGAGAATCAGCGTGTCGACTTTTCGCAAGGTTTCCAGCACACGACTGTCACGAACGAGGATTCCGTTACGAGAAGCAGTGCCTAACGCCGCAGTGATTGCCAATGGAGTAGCCATGCCCAGCGCGCATGGGCAGGCAATGACCAGGACGGTGATGGCCCGCATGAGCGCGCTGCTAATGGTTGCAGAGCCATAGATCCACGAAAAAGCGAAGGTCCCGACAGCGATGAGCACGACGGCAGGAATAAAGATGCGGGCAATACGATCGACCGTGCGTTCCAGTTCGCACCGGCTTCCGAGGGCCTTTTCCACCATCGCGATGATCTGCGAGAGAGTGGAATCTTGAGCAGTACGCAAAGCGCGCACATGGAGAATGCCGTCGAGATTAATGCTGCCCGCGGCAACTTCATCGCCTGGACGCTTCGCCACGGGAGTAGATTCCCCGGTCAGCAAAGACTCGTTGGCGTGCGACTCTCCGTCAGAGACCTTGCCATCGGCAGGAATTCGCTCGCCGGCTTTCACCAGGAATTGCTGCCCGGGTTCGAGTGCATCGATGTTGACGAATCTTTCTTCGCCTTTTGCGAGCAGGCGTACTTTGTTGGGAAGCATCTCGTGAAGTTGGGTAATCCAACGGGATGCCTTCTCCTTCGCGCTGCGCTCAATGAGCTTTCCTGCCAAAACCAAAGTGACGATCGCGGACGCGGTATCGAAGTACAGATGGATTTCGCCGCGGAAACTTTGGATTGCGCTGTAGCCATACGCGGCGAGGATTCCGATGGCTAACAGTAGCTCCATACGAATTGCGCCATTGACGAGCCCTCTCCAGGCCAGCCGCAGAATTGGATACGCGCAATAGAAAACGACCGGCGTAGCAAGCGCCATCAGTACGAACGGCAAGCCCCGACGTACGCTACCGGAAATCTGCTCGAAATATCCCGCGTAGAGCACGAGGCTGAAGCTCATGATGTTGACCCACAAGAATGCGGAAAGCCCGGTGCGGATGAGCAGATCGCGATTCTCTCTACTTGCCGAGTTTTCGTCCGCTGTGTGCTCGTGCGCCTTGTAGCCGAGGCTCTCCACGCGCCTGAGGATGCGCTCGCGGGGCAACATCTGTGGCTCGTACAAGACTCTTAGCGTATCGGAGGCGAACGAGGCTTGGGCCTGAGCGATTCCCGGCAAACCTGAAACCGCATGTTCAATCAGCCAAGCACAGGAAGGGCACCACATTCCCGAGATGTGCAGCAGCAGTTCCTCGGTGTGTTGACTTTGAGCTGGCGGCTGATCTTTAAATTTCTGCTCTGGAGTTGGGTTCGAGATCAGACCAAGTTTGAGGCTTCGTTGAAAGAGCTCTGTCTGGCGGAAGTCCTGGCCTTCTTTGATCGCCCCGCTCTCGCACAGGATCACATAGACGTTCATGCAGCCCGAGCAGCAGAAAAAGTGGTCGATGTTGGCCACGCGCTGCTGAATGGGATACCTCCCACAGCTTAGGCCGCACAGATCACACTCCCGCGTTTGAGTATCCTCAGTGATGGGAGTGTCCCGTACTTTGGGCGGTCGGCTTACCGTGCTCGTCGAGGAATACAGGGTTGGCCCGCTTGGTGACGATGTAGCAGAAGATGAGGATGCCGATAAAGAGCGCCGAGATGAAGATAAGGAAGTACGCGAGCGGAGAGCGGCCATTTCGTGAAATCTTGGCATCGGCGGCGAAAGCGTTCCATTCTGTCAGGGCGCTCATTGAGTTCTCCTTTTTCCTCGTTTATGGCCTGTCTGTGCTTGGGGTGATGAAAGTCTCTTCGAATACATCCTTATCGGCGCCAACTTGGCTGATCAGCCGAAAATGATTGACGCCCGGAGAAAGATTCGCTGCCGCGGGCGCTTCGATTTCGAATTCTTCCTGTACTGTTTGTCCGGACATCACGATCACGGCGTTTTGGAAGTTCGAGAAGTTGGCTCCGGGTAGACCGTCGATGGAAAGTTGCGCAATCGCCTGTATGTGGCCGCGATTCGCGACCTGCAGGCGGAACTTGTTGTAAACGGTCCCATCCTTGCCAAGTCGATACATCGTCGTTCGATCCGGTGCGATATGGACCAATACCGCGCGGCGCATTGAGAGCGCCGTGAACAATCCTGCGCCATAAAACAGGATGATCAGCAACACGACGATGCGCTTGCCGTTGCGCAATCCGATTTTGCGGAACCAGGAATCATCGCCGGTGCCGAGAAGTTCCCCCTGTTCTCCCCAGACGTAATGGATCAGGCCTTCTTTGCCCAACCGGTGGAGAACATCGGAACAGGCATCGATGCACTCACCGCAGTGGATGCATTCAATCTGGTATGGAGACGTCCGAATGTCGATGCCCATGTGGCAGACGCGCACGCATTTCTTGCACTCGATGCACTCCCGCTGCTCATCGCGGTAATGGACGATCAGCGTGTCGCCATCGCCGAGCATGCCTTGCAGATATCCGTAGGGGCAGACGGTGGTGCAGAAGCGCTGCCGCAGGAACAGGAAATCCAAGAGAGTCAGCAGCGTCGTGGTTGCCCCAGCGACACCTCCTGCAGTTCTCAGATCGAGACGGAGAAGCCTGTGCAGCAGATCGTGCGGTTCTACAAAATACGAGATGAACACGAAGGCGAGCCCGACGGAACACAGCGTTGCGATGGCGTAGAAAAGCGCACGTGCCAGGAGTTTTCGCTTCGGAGCGCTCCAGCGCACATATTTGTTGATAGTTCGAGTCAGCTTGCTCTCGAGCGCGATCGATGCCTCGCTGAAAATCATTTGCGGACAAAGATAGCCGCAGTACACGCGGCCGTAGAGCATCGCCATTGCCGCCACAATGAACATCAGAAACATCATCGAGAAGAAGATGACCGAGAACTCGCTGATCCAGAGCTCGTATCCGAAAAAGTAGAATCGCTGTTTCGGAATGTCGAAACGCATCAGGTTGGCGAACGGCAGTGCGAAGAAGACGCAGACACAGGCCAGATGGATCAGCTTGCGGAAGCGATGGAACGAGAAAGATTTCTCAGGCAGAGGAGGCTTCCGGTCACACTTCGGCAGAGGTCCGTCCGAAACGCGGATGTTCGAATTTGCGGATTTGGCTTCAGTGGTGGGCATGCATGTGATCGTGCGTCATCACTCCCGGCATCGTGCCCCGCCAGACTAGGGCAATCCCCATCACCATCACGCTGACCGCTGCCAACTGGCTGCCCCAGCGGTTCACCCGCATCCGGATTGCGGAAGAAAACAGTCCGATTGCCAGGAGAGAGCACGCGGTGCCCAGGCCGAAAGCCAACATGGTGAAAGCGCCATCGGCAAGTGAACCGGTCGCCATTGCCTTCAGCAGGGCCGCGTAGATCAACCCACAAGGCAAGAATCCGAGAGACAGTCCGAGAAGGAATCGTTTCTTTAGTCCAGGAGCCGAGATCAAGCTGCCTGCTCGTTTTAAGAAGCTTGCAGGAACAAGTAACACACTTTGCAAACGAGCCGGGACCAAGCCTAACAGGAAGACACTTAGGACGATCATGGCGGCGCCAGCCGCGACCATTACGGTGTGGCTGAATCCTGCCAGACGGCCAAGCATTCCCATCGTGTGACCGGCAAAACCGGCGGCGGCGCCCAGAGCCGTGTAGGTCAGAATACGGCCCGTGTTGTAGGCGAGGTGGTTTCCTAGCAGAGACGAGGCGGCGGGTCGCGAACCGTTCTGAGTCAGCGATTCCACAGCGACGCTGTATGACAGAACTATCGGACCACACATTTGCGCGCAGTGAAGGCTGCTTACGAGTCCCAGAGTAAAACCGACTCCGAAATCGACAGCATTCACGGCGTCACCTGGGCTGCGGGGCGCTCGGAATTCGTGCGGTACAAGATCTTGGTATTCGGAGTCGGCACGGTGACGCATTCGCGGTAGTGCTCGAACCTCTTCATCGTGATGGCGTGCGTGGGGCAACGTGAGGCACAGAGCGCGCAGCGGATGCACGTCGTTTCATCTTTCAGCATCACACCGCCGAGTGCGTCGAGTTCGCGGCGATCCATAGAGTGGAGTTGCTCGCGTGTAATTCCGAGAGTGCCCGCCACCATGTCATGCCATTGCTCGTCCTCGCAGAGCTGCGACAAGCCTACGAGACGAATCAAATTCTGCGGGCAGACGTCCACACATCCGTTGCAGGCAATGCAGGTGCTCGTATCGAAGACGGTGTTCACGTTGCAGCGCAAGCAGCGGGAGGCCTGGCGGTGGGCGTCTTCTAGCGAGAAGTTTTCTTCGATGATCTGAAGCGATGTTGCCCGTTCTGCTGCTTCGATCACCGGAGGAGTGGCGCGGGGCAGACGCTCCCAGCCTTCCGCCATAGCGTAGACAGCCGGAGCCCAATGGCTGCGAACCGCGATGTCGGTGCGAGTCCCACGCAGGAAGTCGTGCATCGAACGGGCGGCGATCTGCGCTGAGGCGATTGCATCGATGAACAAGCGAGGGCCGTGAGCAATGTCGCCGCATGCGAACACGTCTGGCGCTGTCGTCTGATAGGTTTCGCGGTTGACCTTAATCAGGCCGCGTTCACTCTCAACGCCGTCTTCCGGCTTCAGGAATGAGAGATCGGAAGATTGGCCGATCGCGTAGATGACGGTATCGGCCTGGATGTCTTCGATGTCATTGTCGTCAAAGCTTGGGTTGAACTTGCCGGCAGTGTCGAAAACGGACTTGCAGCGGATCGTCCGAAGCGCTGTGACTTTCCCATTCTCGCCGAAGATTGCCTTTGGTCCGCGAGAGCTGTGCAGCTTGATGCCTTCTTCTTCTCCTTCGATGACTTCTACTTCATCGGCAGGCATTTCCTCCCGCTTCTCCAGGCAAACAACGTGGACTTCTTTGTCACCGCTCAAGCGCAACGCGGATCGCGCCACGTCGTAAGCGACTTGTTCCCCGCGCTCCATATCGGCAAGCGCTTCACTTCGAGTCGTCGCCCCGGCTGGCCGAACGGCGGATCGCGCCACGTCGTAGGCAACGTTTCCGCCGCCGATGACTACAACGCGCCGTCCCAAGGGAAGGGGCTTGCCTTCGTTGAACGCGCGCAGAAAATCCATTCCGTCGTAGACCATCTCGTGGTCGGACCCCGGAAGCGGAAGCTTGCGCCCTTTCGGCAGACCGATGCCGAGAAAAATCGCCTTGAAGCCCTGCTTGCGCAGATCATCTATCGAGAAGTCGCGGCCCAGGCGCATGTTGCACTTCAGTTCCACGCCTAACGCGAGGATCGATTGAATTTCCTGTTTCACCAGGTCGCGAGGAAGTCGGAATACCGGGACGCCAACCGTCAACATTCCACCCGGTTCGTTATTCGCTTCGAAAACGGTGACTTTGTAGCCAATGCGCGTCAGGTCATGAGCGACGGTGAGGCCAGAAACGCCTGCACCCACGACGGCGATCTTTTCGTAGTCTCCGCGGTTGGGCGGCAGCATGCGCTGATCGCAGCCGTCGTGATGGACGCGAAAATCACCGGATTCGGGGCCGAACTGGGTGGTCACGAAGCGCTTTAAGGATCGAATCGAGACGGGAGCATCGACATCTCCGCGGCGGCAATTGAGCTCGCAAGGAGCTCCGCATACGCGCCCGCAGATCGAAGCAAAAGGATTGGTCGCTCGGGCGATGCGATAGGCATCCTCGTAACGCCCATCGCCGATCGCGGTGACGTAGCCGCACGCGTTCGTGTGCACGGGGCACGCATGCTGGCACTTGACCATCTTGATCCAGTAGTCAGCCCCGTCGATCGCTTCGAATTGTGCCCATTCGCTCATCGATTCTCACTAATCCTTATGTACGGCTTTGAATGCGAACATCACTACGATCACGGCGTAGATCGCAACCATTCCGATCACGGTGTACATGAAGACTGGAGAAGATTGCGTCATCTGGTTGAACTGACGCACCAGGCTCCCACGGTCGGAATGATTCACTTCGCCGTTCATATAAACGAAGAAATAGCCAATGACTCCGGCCATGATCACGATGTAGGCGAACTTGAGAAATGCAGGAACGCCCGTGCCTTTGCGTTCGCTGATCCAGCCGTCGGCGTATTCATGGATCTCGTTCGTCTCGGTCGCCTTGGGATCTGCTGTCTGTGCCATTTGAGGTCTCCTCAGTGATTCTTGCTGCTCGGGTTGCTTTCGGCTTCGTCATCGTGGAGCATGCGGTATTTAGGGTCTTCACTCCGGTTGCCCCAGTATCCGTCGTGGCGGGTGCGAAGCAGGAAGAACAACGCCCCCGCCACGAACAGGAAGAACATGAGATACGCCAGAAATATGCTCGGATAAACATAGTCGTGCATCGTTCTCGCCTTTATTTCTCGTAATCGTTATCCGGACGCCAGTTCTTGGCCCGGCCGAGCGTCTGAATGTAAGCAACCAGCGCATTGAACTCTTCGTCGTTATTCGCGATCCACGGGAATGGCGGCATGATCGAGCCTGGAACCAGGTCGCGGGGATTGCGGAAATGTGTTCTATGCCATTGGCGGTCGTACTTGCCGCCTACGCGCGAGAGATCCGGGCCGGTCCGCTTGGTTCCGAACATATGCGGGCTGTCGTAGACGAATTCGTCTGGCGTTGAGACCGGCGAGTCGACACCTTTCCATCCAGAGCGCTTCGTATCAGCTAAAAGCGTGCGAGTTTGCTGCGTGTGGCAATACCAGCAGCCTTCTCTCACATAGATCGCACGTCCCTTCAGCTCAAGTTCGGTGTAGGGCTGAAGCTTGCCAGTCGGACCCTTCGAAGGATCGTTGTTCTCGAAGGGCTTCGACCAGCTCTTGTCGATAAGCGGAGGAGCGACGGTGGTGAGCAGTCCGCCAATGAAGAAGAACACCAGCGCGGCGATCACGAATCCAACGGCACTTCTGTCAGTCTTTCCTAGCATGGCGTTCTCCTTATTAAGCGGTGACGGCTCCAACCGGGGCGGTGCTGGCGGTTGTCTGTCCGCGTCCGACCACGGTGGCCATGATGTTGTAGAGGAACGTCGCGATGCCGCAGAACATCAGCACGCCCGAGAAGAAGCGCACGGTCCATACGGGTTTCAGCGCGATAACGGTGTCGATGAATGGGATCGACGGATTGTTCCACTGCCATCCTTGCCAGAATCCGCCGAGCCAGAGCGTGACGAAGAATCCCAGGCCGCCGATCATGAAAAACCAGAAGCTCCAGTTCGCCAGAGCGTCAGAATGCAGTTGCGTGCGGAACATCCGCGGGATGACGTAATAGCAGCCTGCGATGGCGAAGAACGAGAAGCATCCCAGTAGGGCCATATGCGCATGACCGGGAATCCAGTCAGTCTTCGAGACGATTGCATTGACCGAACGGAGGCTATGCATCGGTCCCTGGAAGCAGGTCAGCAGGTAGAAAACGACGCCCGACATCAAGAACTTTAGCGGAACGTTTTCTCGCAACTGGTGCCACTGGCCTTTCATAGTGGCGAAGAAGTTGTAGACCACCGTCCAGACAGGAACCAGCAGCATGAGCGAGAACGCGATGGCGATCGTTTGCAGCCACTGCGAAATCGGTCCGTGAATCATGTGGTGCGCGCCGGTCCATACGTAGACGAAGGCAAGCGACCAGAATCCGATCATCGACAGCTTGTGGCTGTAGAGCGGCGTGTTCGACGCCTTTGGGATGAAGTAGTACGCCATCGCCAATCCGATCGGTGTGAAGATCAGGCCGACGGCGTTGTGCACGTACATCCAGTTCAGGTTGGCCTGGTTCGTCCCGGTGGTGAAGAACACCGCAATATTGCCGGTGCTATAGACGAAAGTGGTCCACAGAATCGTTGCCATCGTGTACCACAGGCTTACGTACATCTGTTCGTACTTGCGAGTGGCGACGGTGGCGAAGATATTGATGCCGAACATCACCCACGCCACAACGACCATTGCAACCAGGGGAATGGGCAACTCGGCGTATTCCCATCCTTTGTTATATCCGGCGGGTAGCGCATAGACGGCGCCGAGGACAATGGCGTTCCACAGGACTGCGGTCGCAATACCCAGCTTCTCGCTCCACAGCTTCACTCCGCAGAGCCGGGGAACAACGTAATAGGCAAGTCCTAGATCAGCGGGAAGAAGCCAGCCGAACAGCATTCCATTCACGTGCAGCGGTCGCAGCCGTCCATACGAAAGATAGGGCACGGTGCCCAGCAATTGCGGCCATACGAACTTTGCAGCGATCGTAAGAGCGATGATGCCGACAACAAAAAAATAAGAGATTGAGCTAAGGAGGAACCACTTGGCGGTGGTGTCCTCGTGAATGGAGTCGGCTAACGGGACGGCGCCGACCGGCGTCGAACGGGTTACTTGCACTTGTTGCCCTGGCATAGCACCTCCTGGTTTGCCTGCGACGTGAGAGTCGGAGACTTCTCCGCCGCGGGTGAAACCGGTTGCGGGTTCATACTGCGAATGAAATTGATGAGATCGCCAACGTCGTTCTGCGTGAGGCCGTAGTCAATCCAGGAAGGCATTGCCGTGCCTTGTACTCCATAAAGAATCGAATCGAACAGCCGCTTGTCTTGGACGTTGTTCACGAAGAACGAATTGCGCAGGTTGCGTGGACGCGGACTGATATCCAGCGAGTTTGGACCTTTGCCATCAGCCTTTCGTCCGTGGCATCCGGTGCAGCGTTGCAAGAAGATTTGCTCGCCGCGGTGGACCGAATCCACGCTGGTTACGATGGGATTCTTGTCCGGTACTTTGTGTGCTTTCAGATCGGTCCGCGGTTCTTTCACGAACGTCTGAAACACGTATGTCAGCACGGCGTGGCGCTGTTCTTCGCTCAGCACCTTGCCCCACCGTGGCATCGAGGTTCCCGGAACGCCGCTCTTGAGCGATTCGAGGAATCTGTCTTCGGTCTTGCTGTTCATGAATGCAGCTTTGGTGAGATCCCGCGGCGCGGGATCAAGGTAGAGGTAAGTCACGCCTTTGCCATCGCCCTTCTCGCCGTGGCAGCGGGCGCAGAGGTTCTTGTAGATGTCTTCGCCGGTTTTGTATGGCGCGGGAGTCTTGCGCTCCTCGAGATACGCCGCAATCGAATGGAAGTCCGGCTCGGCGAATCCGAACACCGGCATGATCGAATCAGGGACTTCTGATTTCGGCTCGCGGAAGTGAGCCATGATCCAGTTGTCGTCGCGGATCAGGCCTTCGTAAGAAAGGTCCGGAGCGATGTGGCCGTCCTTGTCTCCGAGCTTGTGGCATGCGGTACAAGAGCGTTCCGCGATCAACTGTTCGCCGCGTGCGGCAGAAGAGCTAGCCTGGTTCTTGGTTGCATCTTCCAGCTTGATCTGGGAGAGCCGTGCCCGGTACTGTCCGAGAGAGGTTTCAGCAAAATTCTTGCCGCGACGGCTTTTCAGGAATACCGTGAGCGCCTTGATCTCGTCGTCCGTGAGATCGAACTTCGGCATGAACGATGTCGGTTGAAAGGCACGCGGGTTCACCGTGTGCTCCCAGAGATAATTGACCTTGAATTTCTTGCCGACTTCGGTCAGATCCGGTCCGAGCGTTCCGTTCGACAATCCCTCGATTCGATGGCAGCCGTAGCAAGCTTTCTCGAAGAACAATTGCCTTCCGCGCTGCACCAACGGAGTACCCGCAAAGTTGTCTTCCGTGTGGCACTGCGCGCAGTTGGCCTGCATGTACTCCTTGCCGGTTAGTTTCGGCTTGAACTCGGAGTGCCAATTTGCCTGGGTGACGTACCCCAGCATCGGATCGGGCCAGAAAATGTCTTCCCCGTGCGCATAGAACGCTTCCAATCCGCGGCCCTGTCCGTCGTGGCAGATCGTGCAACCAAAATCCGTGAATTTGTGCCGGCGTTCCCATTTGCCGTTGTGTTCCACATCGCCGAGAGCTGCGGAGTAAGGATGAGTGCGCAACGGCTCAGCATGTCCCTGGAAGCGAGGATCGTCACTCGCGATATGGCATGTGGTGCAACGGTCGACGCGAGACTCGCCAAACTGGGTAACGATGATCTGCTCAATGCGCGGGCTGCGATCGTCAACCGCATGCTTCTCGGCATCCGTTTTGGCGAGGCTCCGCGCCTGCTCGAAATACGCCGTCTGGTGCTTCTCCCACCGGTTGAAGAACTGATCGTAGAAAACGATCCCGTGCACGATCAGGACCACGAAGCTGACGACAGCCAGAGTTACGCGGGTGCTCACAGAGATCTCCTTGTGTTTTTCACCATGGCGATACGAACTCCCAGTTCGGCCCGCGGAAGAATGTGCCAATGATGATCAGCACGACGTTGACAACGACGAACGTCATGAACAGGGAATTCGCTAGCAGGCGTTCCCGCGCAAACCACCGGCCTACGCCCGCAACCTTGCGATCGATGTAAGGGACAATCAACAGCAGCAAGACTTCAATCGTGGGGATGCCGACTCCTCCCCAGAACGCTGAGTAGCTGACTTGTTCCTGCAGTCCGAGGAAGTACCACGGGGCTTTCGCCGGGTTCGGCGGGTGCATGATGTTCACCGGTTCTTCCAGCGGCGCGTTGAAGAATAGGGAAACGCAGAGAACGCCGGCTACCGTGATCAAGAAAACGACTAACTCGGCCATGAAGAGGTTGGGCCACGCAAACACAGACCGATCCGGCACATTTCCGACTTTCGTGAAAGGTCCGCGAACAAGACCCTGAATTCCGTAATGCCGCTTTTCCAGAACCGGCTTCGCCGCTTCCGCAGCCGCAGCAGAAGTCGCCATCACAACCGCTGGGCCTTGGACAACCTCAACTGAACTCGTTGGCACCTTCGCAGTCAGGGCATCTTCTTCCGCGGGGCGGGACAAGCCGCCGTCTTTGCGGATTCTCCAGAAGTGAATCGCAGCCAGCAGCGACAGAACTGCTGGTAACACGGCGACGTGCAGAACGTAGAACCGAAGCAGCGCTTCCTGTCCGACCGTTGAGTCGCCCAGCAGGATGAACTTAATCTCCTTGCCGAAGACAGGCGCATAGCTCGCGATTGACGTTCCAACCGTGATTGCCCAGAACGCTAGCTGATCCCATGGAAGCAGGTAGCCGGTGAAACTCATGAACAAAGTCACGAGCAGCAGCAGAACACCCAACACCCAATTGAACTCCCGCGGCGGCTTATACGAGCCGGTCAGAAACACGCGGCACATGTGAAGGAAAACAGCAGCCACCATTCCGTGTGCAGACCAGCGGTGCATGTTGCGGAGAAAAATTCCGAATGCGACCGTTCCTCTCAGGTCCAGCATGCGGTCGTACGCCTGCGAAGTCGAGGGAACGTAATAGAACATCAGCAGAATTCCGGTGACGACGAGAATGAAAAACAAGAAGAAGGAAACAAGCCCCAAACCGAACGTGTAGGTTGCCTTGAGACTGTTGCGGTGAACTTTCACCGGATGAAGATGTAGAAAGAAATTGGTAAAGCTCGTCGAAGCTCGTCCCAAATCTGAGGATGGCAGCGGGTTCCGGAAGATCGACCGCCAAACGGTCTCAGGCAGAGCGACCAGAGTTTTCCACGGAGATGACGCCGATTGGGTGCTCATACGCGCAGGTAGCTCCCTTGTTCGATTTCGGTATCTTTATCGATCTCGAGTTCGCCGTTCGGGGCGAGGCTGATCTGATACCAGGGGAGAGCGCGGGGCGCTGGTCCTCCGGTGACAGTGCCGTCCTGGTCGTAACGGGATCCATGACATGGGCAGGAAAATCCAGTTTCGGAAACCGAGACGATGCAACCGAGATGGGTGCAAGTGGTGGAGATCGCTGCGATCTTGTCGCCGTCGCGCACAATACATACCCGGCGGGTGTCCAACGAGACGCGCGCTCCGGAAGGGAAGTCTTCCGGTTTGCCGATGGAGAAGCGGTTCGGTTGGCCGTAGGTGGCCCGCGGCTTGATGAAGATGAGATTGGAAAAAGCCGTGATAATCAGCGACCCGAACAGGCCGAAACCGCTGAACCACGACAAGACTCGCCGCCTTGTGACTGCGTCGCCGGTTTCTTCAACGACGGGTTTTACCGGACTTTTCATCCTTTTTCTCCTGCTGTGGTGAGTCGATCAACTCTTCCACGTCTGACCAGAACACCTGGTACTTCGCGTCTTCCAGATTGCGAAAATAGTTCTTCTTCACCGCGAAAATGAAAACCAGCACCGCCCCAACGCCCATACAGATGCTCGCGATGATGCTGATCCATGTCAGTTCCATACCTACGCCCGAGGCACATCCTTCAGTCCGCGCTTTTCTTTCGCTTTGGGTGTGACACCTGTAATCCAAATTGGCTTTTCATGAAGGCGATAGCGCGATTCGAGATTCGCGCTCGCCTGCGACGCCAGGCCATCCATCGATGCTCGTCCTAAAACCTGTACGATCGCCGCCTGCGCTTCCGCCCAGACCTGATGAGCCGGACACCACGACTTCCGTTCACAAGAAGGGCCTTCCTCGATGCACTGATTCAGACGGACCGGACCTTCCATGGCCTGAACGACATCCAGAAGGGAAATGCTGTTGGCGGGCACGGCAAGAGCGTAACCACCTCCAGATCCCCGCTGAGACCGGATCAGTCGTGCCCGGACTAACTGCTGCAGGACCTTCGACAAGAAGTGTCCCGAGACATCAGTGGCACGCGACAGCTCGGATTGCCGCACCGTCGATCGATCCGGCAGGCCAGCCAGGTGAATCATCACGCGAACGGCATAGTCCGACGCACGAGTGATCTGCATTCAATTCTCAAATTGGACTGGGTTGGTCCGATTCAACGGACGCCAATCTAAGACTCACGGGAAGGGAATTCTGTGATCGTTGGCACCAATCGCTGTGACTCTTGTCACGCTTTCAAGGAGTTGAATCGAAAGCAGCTAAGGCATCGCTAACCTCAATCTTCGATTGGGGGCGAGTCGTCAAGCCTCGTATCGAAGGGGAAAAATCGGCCGATTTGTAAAATTCAGCGACCAAATTTGTAAAATCCTGCAGACAAACGACTTTCGTAGCAACTTTTTTCATAACATCTAGTTCTTAAGGTGTACGAAAGTGCGTGGATTACTTGCGGCCACATAGGAATCCGCAATTTCATTGCGAAACGCTTTTCCTTGAGGATCGATCCGTAAAAGCGGAAATCTGAAGTCGCGTCACAATCGACATTCGTCCGGGAGTTGGAATGAGTTTGGGTTGCCAAGCTGGGGTATACCTCGTAGCGGAAAACCGGCTGCTGCGCGAGGCATTGGTCCGTCTGCTTGCAAAGAAGGATATTCAGGTCGTGGGTGCGAATCCTTTCTGCCCCGCGCTGGTGCGCGAAATCGCGAAGAAGAAGCCCGAAGTAATCCTGCTCGATTCCAGCGGATTGCTGACGCACGCAGACTTGATTCCGTCGCTGCGTAGCGCCAGCCCGGGAGTGAAGATCGTCATGGTTGACATGGACTCCGATGAGCAGACCTTTCTGAGAGCAGTCCGCGAAGGCGTCGTCGGATACGTCCTGAAAGACGCATCTGCCTCGGAGGTCGCTGCCGCGATCCGTTCTGTCGCGGCTGGAGAAGCGGTCTGCCCCCCCGGATTATCCGTGATGTTGTTCCGCGCGGTGGCACAACTGAGCAGTGTCAGTCCCACTCTGTCAATGCGCGCTGAATTGGGCCTCAGCCGGCGTGAAAAGCAACTGGTTGAACTCCTGACCGAGCGTCTTACCAACAAAGAGATCGCCGCGAAGCTGAACCTCTCCGAGCAGACCGTAAAGAATCACGTCCACAACATTCTCCGTAAACTGGGCGCTACGGACCGCGTCGGTATCGTCGAGATCTGCGGTCTGAGCGCCAGCCCGGCAGCTTGACCGGTTATCTCTTCTTTGAGTTCGCTGCAGCGCGTAAATCCTCATCTTACAGTAGCTTCCAACAATGCGTGATTTGAATCACTACTCGCCGAATTGACGATCACGGTCGATTGAAATCCGCCTTCTTACCCTGAAGAAGAGAGTGTGCGCGCGGTCGAACCGCGTGATAGTTGTCGTTCGCCCGGATGAGAGGACACGACTAATGCCTCGAAAACTCGGCCCCAAGCTGATCCTGTCCCTCACGGTCCTCATCGTTGTCATCAGTGGCGTCAGCGGCTACATGAATTTCCGAAGCCAGAAGAGGCAACTGGTGGAAACCATGATCATCGGCGCGGACCAGCTTTCGCGAAGCGTGACCGGGGCTACCTGGCTCGCGATGCTCGACGACGATCGCAGGGCCGCATACGAGATCATGCGCGTGATCGCCGACAAGCAAGGGGTCGACCGCATTCGTATGTACAACAAGGAAGGCCGCCTGGTTTTCTCTACGGACTCGACGGAAACCCAAGCCGTCACGAATGCCAACAATGAAGTCTGCGCCAGTTGCCACAGCTCGAAAGTAGTTCGCAACCGGCCGACCGAGGACGCTCGCGTTCGTTACGCGATTTCCCCCAAAAGCGTCAAGACGCTAAACATGGTGACGCCGATCTACAACGAGCCTTCCTGCAGCAATGCGAGTTGCCATGCGCACAGCGCGTCCACGAAGGTCTTGGGGGTTGTCGATATCGCCCTGCGTCTGGATCCAGTGCAGAAGCAGACAAGAGCCATAACGCTACAAACGATTCTCTGGATCGTATTGGAAGTCGGCATCGGAGCCCCATTTGTCATCGTCTTCACCCGCCGCTTTGTGGCGACGCCTATCCAGGAATTGATTGCGGGGACGAAAGCTGTCAGCGAGATGGAGCTGGACCGTCCAATTGATATACGCCACGCGGGAGGCAGCCAGGAGCTCGATGAGCTCGTCGATTCGTTCAACCGCATGCGCGAGCGGCTGAAACTCGCCGTTGCGGAACTGAACGACATGCAGCAGACACTCGAGAGCAAAGTCGAAGAGAGAACACTCCAGTTAAACGCCGCTCAGAAGAAACTCGTGCAGTCCGACCGCCTGGCTACCTTGGGACAACTTGCGGCCAGCGTCGCTCACGAGATCAACAACCCAATTTCGGGAGTTCTGAACTTATCGATGCTGCTCGAGCGTCTGATGGCCAGCGGGAACTATCCGCCGGGACGCGAGGCCGAATTCCGAAAGTACCTGAGCCTGATTTCAATTGAAACGGCACGTGTCGGGCGCATCGTCTCTGATCTACTCGCATTCTCGCGTCGCTCCAAGCCGCAGCGTGCGCCCGCGGACCTTAACAAGCTGGTTCGTACAACCATGGGGCTCGCTGATCACAAGCTGAAGCTGATCAGTGCGGAGATCGTTTTCGATCTGCAGGAGAGTCTCCCCCTGGTCGAGTGTGACTCGTCTCAGATTCAGCAGGTCATTCTGAATCTTGTGCTGAACGGCGCGCAGGCGATGCAGCCAAAAGGAGGCGGCAAGCTCACTATTCGCACCCGCCTGATTCCGCAGGAGCAGAGTGTCGAGCTATGCGTGGAGGATACCGGCGAGGGCATCGCTCTGGAGAACTTGTCAAAAATCTTCGACCCGTTCTTCACGACCAAAGCAGAAGGCAAGGGAGTTGGCCTCGGCCTTGCTGTGCTCTATGGGATCGTGAAGGCGCATGAGGGAGAAGTGGAAGTGGTCAGCCGCCGCAACGAAGGAACGACCTTCACCGTGACCCTCCCGTTGAAATCGAAGAGTACGGGAACAGAAGTGAGAGAGGTACAGGTACAAAGTGTGTGAGCGAGCTTTGTCTGGTCCCGATCGGTGGCTTGCCGAAGAACGCCCTGCAGTGGATCGAAGCCGCTGCCGCCGAATGGTTCCCGCTCCCGATTCGGCGCCTGCCGCCGCTCTCCATTCCCGAAGGAGCCTTCGATTCCACGCGACGGCAGTATCAGTCGGTGGAATTCATGAAGATGCTGGCAAAGCTGGCGCCGGAGAACAGTTCCCGAATCCTAGGCGTAACCGACGTCGATCTTTCCATCCCGATGTTGAGCTTCCTGTTCGGTCAGGCTCAGTTCGAGGGACCGGTCGCCGTCGTTTCTTTGTGCCGCCTGCACCAGGAATTCTATGGCTTGCCCGAACAGGAGAATCTACTTCGGGAACGCACGGTAAAGGAAGTTCTGCACGAACTTGGACACACATTCGGCCTGGTCCACTGCTCGGAGGCCTCCTGTGCCATGAGTCTGGCGACGCACATTGAGTTGGTCGATGCCAAGGCCGAGCAGTACTGTGCCCGATGTGGATTGCAGTTGGTGCAGCGGTTTTCAAGAGAAGGAGGCGTATGAAGAAGAACTGGCCCATCCTGGTGGTCGATGACGAAGACGTGATGTGCGAATCGATGGCCGCGTGGTTGCGCGAAGATGGCTATCGTGTCGACACGGCTTCGAACGGGCAGAAGGCCGTCGAACTCGCCCGCGCCGCAGATTACGCGATTTGTTTCGTCGATCTCAAGATGCCCGGCGGCATGGACGGCATTGAGACCATGATGGAGATTCACCGCGTTCGCCCCGAAGCCTCGATCATCATCATTACCGCCTACGCCACGGTCGACACCGCGATCCAGGCCATGAAAGAGGGCGCTCAGGAATACATCGTGAAACCCTGCAATCCTCAGGAAATCTCGATGCTGGTCTCACGGATTCTAAAGCTCAAGAAGTTGCAGAGCGAGAACGCGATCCTGCGGAAGAAGTTGACGCGGCAATATCGGCATCACGACATCATTACCAAGAATCCGCGCATGGAAGAAATCCTCGCTTTGACTCAGGACATCGCCAGCCTGCGCAGCACGGCACTGATCCGCGGCGAGAGTGGCACCGGCAAGGAATTGGTCGCCCGCGCCATTCATTTCTCCGGAAGTCGCGCTGAAAAGCCTTTCGTAGCGGTTAGTTGCGCCGCTTTGACCGAGACTCTGCTCGAAAGCGAGTTGTTCGGTTATGAAAAAGGATCTTTCACAGGCGCCAATGGACAGGCGAAAGGCAAGTTCGAACTCGCGGATGGAGGCACCATCTTCCTCGATGAAATCGGCGACATCTCTGCCAAGCTGCAAGCTGATCTGCTCAGAGTGTTGCAGGAACGCCGCTTCTACCGGGTCGGGGGCAATGAGGAGGTCGAGGTCGACGTCCGCGTGATCGCCGCTACCAACAAAAACCTTGCGGAAGAAGTGCAGCAGGGAAGATTCCGGGAAGATCTTTATTATCGCCTCAACGTTATCGAAATCAAGCTGCCCCCACTACGCGAACGTCGCGAAGATATTCCGTTGCTGGCAGAACACTTCGTCCAACGAATCTCATCGGAGCTGGGAAAGGATGTCGGAGGAATCTCAGGCGAAGCCCTCAAAGTTCTCATCGCTCATGATTGGCCGGGGAACGTTCGTGAATTGGAAAACGTGATCGAGCGGGCGATTGTTACTTGTCGCAACGGGATGCTCGACGAGGCCGATTTTTCCTGGTTGCAGCGCGGACCGATACGCAGCGATGCTTGGGAAATTCCGGATGTGCCTCTCGGAGAACTCGAACGCCGCGCAATCGTTGCGGCCCTCGAACGCAAGCACGGGAACGTGAAAGAAGCTTCGACCGCGCTAGGGATCGACCGCTCGACGCTCTACGACAAGCTTAAGCGCTACGAAATCTCGCACTGATTCTGTCGTTAGGCTTCGAGGAAAGTCTCAGCCAACACGGTGTCCCAATCGGCTTCGGGCACGGCATTCATCAATTCCGGTACGAGCGTTCCACCATCTGCCAGTGCCGGCGGTGTGTTTGGGGTTCGAAGCTGAAGTTGCAGGCGCTCCATTTCCCTTGAAATCCAGCCATGCACTTCGGGGCCTGTGAGAAGATGTCGGAACGTTAGTGGATTTGTGGTGTCCAGCCGCGGACGCACCTTCAGGAACCATCCCTTTGTGGGCCCGCCGAGTTCAACAATCTCACCTTCGATGGGTGCTCTGACTGCGATTTCTCTTCCATTCTTCTTCATGCGCCACGCAGTTTGACTGATATCAATCTGATCACCGACCCCCGGAAGCTGAATGGAGTCCGGATTTCCTACGAGATGCTCGGCAAGGTCATCCAAACCAACGGTTACGTTTCCGTCTTCTTCCGGACGTACCCATGTGTGACCTCTGTGATAGAAGCGGTCGTTCGGGTAGTCGAGGCCGAGAGAACTCGCGTGGCCGGTCGCGGGTAGTACAGCGAATTGTGAATACTTAGCACAATGCCGGCAGTCGAATGCGTTGTCGCAGGTTCTGGAGATCACTCTGCCGGCGAGTTCGTGACGGCAGCGCCGCTCCGAGATTGGAAGCTCGGAGAAGTTAGCCTTCCAACAGAAGTCAATCGCCTGGCGCGTCCGGAAATCCCGTGCGGTACGCCAAACTGCCGAGATCACCGTCGCAAAGATTGTTGCAGCCACCACAAGAAACAACGACAGAAACAGGATGTGGCCGAACGTCCAGTGGAAGCCGTCAATTCCCGGAAACATGAGTGGTTTCTCCTTTGGATCCGAACAGCGGCAAGTATCGATAAGACAGCGAGTAGACAATCACTCCGTAAGCGATCACTCCGCCAAAGCTGGCGACCTCTTGCCAGCTCGGGACGTAACTCAGGAACTCGTCAAACGGCAGTGTCGGCAGCGCCAGAGTCTGTACGGTCAGCACGAAGCGGTTCAGCAGGATTCCGCAGCACGCCATCGCGGCGGCTGTTAGCAGCAAGCCGCGATGCTCGGCAGTCTTGCGGAACAGCAGGAGCGAAGCTGGCAGCAGTCCGAAAACTACGATCTCAGCGAACAAAATTGGAGTACCGAACGGCTTGTGCGAGTAGTACTGCCATGGGGCAAAGCCTGCCGATGGTGACGTGACATTCAACCACACCAAGGTGTCGACGGACTTCGCGGCGACATAAATCGCCAGGAGTAGTCCTGAAATGAAGGCCAGACGCCCGAAGACTTCCTGCGGCACGAGACGCCGGCCGGTCACCTTCTCGACGGTTGCTGTAACGAGCATCAGGAAGCTCGGGCCGGATGCGATCGCCGACAGGATGAACAAGAAGAAGGTCGAAGGCCAAATCAGGAATCCGGTGCGAAAGGCGAAGGGCCGCCCGCGCAGCACGCCGTACAGTCCTCCCAGGGATCCTTGATGGAAGAACGACAGCAGCGTTCCCACAGCGGCGAGCACCGGAACGAGCTTGTGCAGCTGATGTTCGAAAATGAAGAAGGAAGGAATCTTTCGCAGCTGCCGGTTGCGAAACAGGATTGGAATGTATTCCAGGCTGAGAACCAGCAAATAGCACGAGATGCAGAACGTGACCTCGGTCAGCATCGAGTGCGTATTCGGATGCCAGAACGTAAACCACGCGCGCAGCGGCTGGCCAACATCGATCATTAGTATGGCGACTGCTCCGCTATAGCATATGAATCCGACGACTACGGCTGTATTCAGGATCGGCTTCAGTTCTGCGCGTTTGAGAATGTAGACCAGAAATCCGGTGAAGAATGCGCCGGCGCCCAGAGCGATAACTCCGAGATCGAGAAAGATCCACAGTCCGAACGCGAACCGGTTATCCATGTTGGTCTGGTTCAGCCCGTAATAGAGACAAAGCCCCGCGGCGTAAACTCCAAGCGCCAGCAACAACGCCCACGGAGACAGCCAAAGCAGAAAACGGGGAAGCGAGGTTCGTTCTTCACCGCGAGCAATCCAGCGGCTGTCGGTGAGAACAGAGCTAGCCATGTTGTGCCTCCGAAGTGGGAGCGGTATTGGGTTCTGCCATCGCTCTCACCCAAGCCTCTTTCGATTTGTAGTAGAGCTTCGGTTCCGTGCCGAGCTTCGCCAGCAGTCGGAAACTCTCGGGTGACCTCGATTCCTTGGTTACGGGATCGTTTGCGTCAGCGAGATTACCGAAGTGAATTGCACCCGTTGGGCAAGCTTCAACGCAGGCCGGAACGTAATCGGCCTGATCGATTTCGCGCTTTCCGGCAGCAGCTGCTTTCTCCATCGCAGAATGCAAGCGCGCGTGGCAGAGATTGCATTTCTCGACGACTCCGCGCATGCGAACCGCGACGCCGGGATTCAAGCTCTTCTCCATGCCTTTCGGCCACGATGGATCCCACCAGTTGTAATAGCGGGCGTGATAGGGACAAGCCGTCATGCAGTACCGACAGCCGAGGCAGCGCTGCGGCATCTGCATCACGATGCCTGTAGCCTTATCGACTTCAACAGCCTGCTGTGGACACACTTTCACGCAAGGCGTGTCGTGCTCACAATGCATGCACATGATGGGAAAGAAAGCTTCGCGGTGATCTGCGCCTTGCTTGCCGTTTGAAACTTCCCGCACCAGGATCGGAGTGAGTCCGGTACGTGCGGTCGCTTGCGGAAGCGCAGGGACGTTGTTCTCCGAGGCGCATGCCACCATGCACGAGCCGCATCCGGTGCAGCGGTCGAGATCGATCACCATTCCGTAGCGTGCGGCGCTCATGCATTCCCCCTGTGGAGCGACTCCCGCAAATCAGATTCGATGTAGAGTTTGGAAGCCAGTGGCGGAAGCACGGGAGCCGCCCACTCCGAAGTCCAGTTCCCTGGACCCGGCTGCGGGCCATTAGTCGGCCACTCCTTCAGTTCGCAGCGCAGTTTGACCGAACTTGCAGGCTCATCCATCCAGACGGCGCCATTCTGAAGCGCTTCTTCCAGTTTCTGTGCAGAAGCCAGCTGAGAGACGGGCGTGCGATCTTTCGAGACAATCGCTCCAGAACGCTTGCGATACAACTCTTCGCAGCGGGTATGAATTACTTTTTCGGGTGAACTCGAACTTGAATCGACGCCGGCAACGAACTGGGCAGCACTCTGAACTTCAGAGACTGGCTTTACCAAGCTAGGCGCTATCCCGTAGGTTTCAACCGACGCCGTCGGGGCTGTCGGCACATCCGTGAGCTCTTCAAGGAATCCAGGCGCGGGCAGAAGCCAATCTACTTTCGTCGGGCCCCCATCCCACGCCGCAAATCGAAAAACCTCTGCATCGGATTGAGGCGCAAAGTCCCACGGCACGCTCGAATCGATCAAGATGGCTCGTGCATTTGGAATCTCATCCGCACTGGCATATGCTTGCTGGCTCTGCGTTCGGCGCACAATTCCGCCACGGGTTCCGACCGAACCCAGTAGAACGTTCAGCGCGGCGATCGAAGGATTGTTGTCTGGCGCGATGGCCAATGTCGGCGTCTTTGCAATCAGCATCCGCGCCATATCCGCGATTGCTTGCACCGTCAAGCCCGTCTGACTCGCTGCTTCAGCCAACGACATCGCCGGGATCGGGCCGTGTGCCGGAACCAGGTTTTGTTCTACAAGCACACGAGCCAATCCCGAAGCCAATGCAGAATCTGAGCCTTCGCGAATGTGAATCCACTGCCAGGCCTTTGAGGCCGTGCGAGAGAATGATGACTCCACTTGAATCAGCCGCAGTTGCGGATCGCTTGTGCCTGCGGCCCGCTCGGACCACAAGCGGGTGAACCGCCCCGGTACGCCCCAGCCATCCAGCAACGGAGTTCCGAAACTTAGAATTGTCGTTGTGTTTTCCAGGTCATATCCGAGTGACGCTGCCGGGATGCCCGTCCACTCTTCGTAAGGTTTCAGAGCTCGTGTTTCCGCGCCTTGCACGACGCGATAATTTCCCGATTGCTTCTCCGCAAAACTCTGCAGCACGAAAGAGGCCGCTCGCCCCGGGTAGCCGTCGATGACGACAATCGGACCCTCGCTCCGAGCCTTTGCGAAAGCCGCCTGAGCTTCACTCCACGAAGAAGCACTGCCGCGATGACGAACGGCACGCAATCGTTGTGGTTGCCAATTGAGCTGATGCGCTCCGAACCCAAGCGGGCACAACGCCCCGCGGCTCACAGAATGCGTGCTGAGCCCGGCGACTCCTACGGCCCAACCCGCGGCCATCCGCACTCGCAGTCCGCAGCCATTCGGACACAGAGTGCATGCCGACTGTTTGAACTCAACCGGAACTCTCGCGGGTTGAGGAATCCATGGCCAGTTCTGGCTCCATTTGGAAGTGTCGTCCAGGATCTTCCACGGAACCGGTGTGACCACGAGACCCGCGGCGGCTCCGGCGCCCCATACCAGCAGATCTCTGCGTGAGAACCTCATGCTTCTCCCTTCACTCGTGACAGCCGAGACATCCCACTTCCACGTTGTGTTTCTTGTGGCAGCCTTCGCAATCCATCATCTTCATGCCGTCATGCGGAGTGCGGCGCAGCCGCGACATCGAGTGTCCCCAAATATCGCGGCTGTACCCGCTGATCCGATTGACTTCGTACAGCCTCACCTGATCCGACTCGCCATAGGTCGAATGGCAGTCGGTACAAGTCAGGTTTGCGCGCTTCACATGGATCGCATGGGAGAACCACACATTCGCTGGCTGCCGCGAGTACACCAGCCAGGGTGTTTCATGCCCTGACTTGATGTAATCGTTCACTAGGGTCGTCTCGGCCTTGCTCTCGCCGATGCGATCCGAGTGACACGCCGCGCACTTTTCCATGGGAGGAAGTCCGGCAAATGTTCCGTCATCGCGCAGCGTGTGACATTCGCTGCAATCCGCCACCCCTGACTTTTCCGCGTGGGTCTTATGAAGAAAATCCAGGGGCTGGGCTTTCTTCACATACAGCACCCGCGGGAATACAAACCATCCAGCGAATAGCGCGACCGCCACACCAAGTGCGAAGACGAGAATGCTTCGACGCATGTTTATTTCTCCCCTGTCCAGTCCGCCTTGGCGAAGAAGTGCTGGAACAGAGATACGAGATGCTCGCGTGCCAGCAGCTGTGCCACGCCGGACACTGGCACGCCGCCGTCACAACCGGGAGCGTGAGCTTCGTGGATATCCCGCGCCAATCGCTCGCGCTGTTCCGCCTGCCACGCGTTCGCCTGCTGGCCCGAGATGAGCCCCGTCCTCGTCCGGCCCGGAACTTCCCAGCCTTCAAACAGCCATCCCGCTCCGTACGGATCCGCCGTCAACCGTGCCGGATCGCTGCGCAGCCGGCTGTTCACTCTCTGGATCATCACCGGGTTGGGAAAACTCATCGGCCACTCGACGCCGTGAATCGTCAGTGCCAGAGCAGGGCAATGTGTTCCCCGCGCCGTCGCGAACGTGACACCGTCTACGTGACCGGCGATGTCTGCCAGAAAGCCATCCACGCCGATGTGGCACAAGCCCGACTCTTCCGCATCCAGCCAGAAGTGGTTCGATGTAAAAAGAAGGTTCGCAGCAGGTTTGGCTGCGTGCGGTTGTGCCAGGTGCAGGTAAGAATCGCAGTAGCGGTAGTTGTCACTGGTGCAACTCGAGAGTTGCGACTCGCTGAATGGCACCAGCTTGGGAATCGGCGAGACACCGCAATACTGCACGCGGATCTCCTCCAGATGCGGGCATCGGCTCTGTTCCGTATCGTCTTTCGACGCTAGTTCACAAGTTCGATACCGCGACGAAGCGCATCTGCCGCCGTCGGTCGCTCCCGGTCCATCCAGGATCAGTTTGCGGACGGGAGCGGCATGGCAATATCTTGCTCGGCCTTCTCTGAGAAATGGGCACGCCATAATTCACCCTTGGGTCTTTTTCTCAGAGCGATCCGATTTGTCAGGCTCGATCCGTTCGCCGCCGTCGGCCATCGTCAGGCCAAGTTCGGGGACCGACAGACTGTGCGATCCATGCAGCAACGCGCGCAGTTCCGAATCAACCATGGACCAGTCCGGTTTCGGAGTGCGAACCTTCCGGAGCAACAGATCCCAACCCACAGCAAAAAACACAAGAAGAAGTGCGACGAGCGTGACGATTCCCAGTGCGAAGTTCGTGATGTTCAGCCACATTGTCCAATTCTCTCCAGCCATACAGGGTGACCTCCTAGCCAGGAAACTCTTGGCCACAAACTGAAAATGCACGTGGATGACCATCATGTGAAATCAACAGCTTGCGCGGATTTCAAAAGGCGGCGTGTTGGATTTGCCAACACGACATGTCGGTGTTCCCGACGCGAAGTCCTAAGAGACGATCTCTCGGCGATTGCGATTGCTCTGAGCGGTGTTCAACGCCAAAAGAGAAGTGCTTTTCGAAGATTCGAAACACTGCGACTTGTGAGTTCCGTCTCGCTCAAGCGTGATTGCAATCACAATCACTCTGCTTCTTCCTCGATACAAACGAGTTAGCGAATGCGGATATGCGTTTTCGCCAGTGTTTTCGGGCCTGTTTCATTGGTTCTAGCTGATTCCGATTAGTGATTCGATTTTTGTCGCTTACTAGAATGGCCGCGCTCATGAATCCCAAGTGGAATGGGCAGTTCTCCTGTTACGACCTGGTGGCGAAGACCGATGCTCGGTCTCGCAGCATCGTTCAGGTGCGCGACATTGAAATCGGCGGGAACGATTTCGTCGTGATGGCAGGGCCCTGCGCCGTTGAGAACGAGAAACAACTCATGCAGACCGCCGAGGCTGTTGCCGAGGCTGGCGCTCGCGTTCTTCGCGGCGGGGCGTACAAACCTCGCTCCTCGCCTTATGCCTTCCAGGGACTCGGCATCGAAGGCTTGAAACTCCTGAGCAAAGCTCGTGAAGCGACTGGTCTTGCCATCGTCACCGAAGTGATGAGCGAAGAAGATGTCGACCAGATCGCCGAGTACGCCGACATCATGCAGGTCGGCACTCGCAGCATGGAGAACTTTGCTCTTCTGGAAGCACTCGGAGGGTGCGGCCGTCCAGTTCTCTTGAAGCGCGGCATGACCGCGACGATCGAGGAGTTAATGCGCTCCGCGCAAGTGGTGGTGATGTCAGGCAATCCTGACGTCATTCTGTGCGAGCGTGGAATTCGCACGTTTGAAACCGCAACCCGCAATACGCTCGATATCGCCGCCGTTCCTGTGCTGAAGACCGTTTCGCATCTGCCGGTGATCGTTGATCCAAGTCATGCCGCGGGCGTTCGCAGCCTTGTTCCAGTGCTGTCACGCGCAGCAGCCGTCGTAGGCGCGGATGGTCTCATCGTTGAAGTACATCCCGACCCAGATAAAGCTCTTAGCGACGGAAATCAGTCGCTCACGTTTGCCGAATTCCGCCACATGATGTCTGACCTGCAGCCCTTCCTCGATCTCGTGCAGACCGATCGCGAATTCCGGCCCCAACTCCTCGCATCAAGAGGAGCTGATTAGTGCTGCCGCGGTCTACCATCTGCCTTCTCTTGCTCATCGTCAGCGTAGGGCCCGCTCGGCCGGCGGCTGAGCACGCCGCTGATGCTCAACCGATTCTCTATACAGCCGCGAAATCCTACGAACCCTTGGCTTGGATGCGCGGCGCCGATCGTTTCAGTTCCGGTTCCTCCATCATCGTGCGCGACGAAAAAGGGTCGCGGCCTCTTGTGCCAGACTTCGCAGCTTCCGCAGACCCGTCGGTTTCGTTTGACGGCCAGCGCGTTCTTTTTTCCGCGAAGCTAGGCCCGGACGGTCCCTGGCAGATCTGGGAAGTTGACCTCGCGGGTGGCACTCCTCGCCGCGTCACACCTGGCAACGACGATTGCATTCGTCCGTTTTACCTTCCCGATGAGAGTGCAGTTTATGCGTGCCGCCAAGCAGGAAGATTCACTGTAATTTCGTCATCGATTTCTGGAGGAAAGCCTCTGGCTCTTACCTACGGGCCCACGAACTTTCTGCCCACGGATGTTCTGCGCGACGGACGGATTCTCTTCGCCGCTGGGTATCCGCTTGGAACGGAAACTACGCCGGAGTTGTACACCGTCTATTCCGATGGGAGCGGAGTCGAATCGTATCGCTGTGATCACGGGCTTGCCCGACACGCCGGGCGTCAAACCAGCTCTGGTGACATCGTGTTTACGACCGCTCGGGGCCTTGCGCGATTCACTTCCGCCAGAGCGCATCAACTCTCGCTCGCTGTTCCTTCAGGTGAATATGCCGGGGATGTCGCCGAAAATCCGTCCGGAGACTGGCTGCTCTCGTGGCGTCCGGATTCGCATGCTCACTATCGCCTCATGCGTTGGGCTCCCGGCTCGCAGAATCTCCAATCCGTTATCGATCAGCCCGACGCAAACATCGTTCAGCCGGCAGTCATCGCGACACGTTCTGTACCCAATCACCACCCTTCAGGCCTGCACGACTGGAATAACGCCAATCTTCTTTGCCTGAATGCTTACACCTCGAAATTCACATTTGCGCCAGGTTCGATTCACACGGTCCGAATGTACGCGCGCGACGGCAGCGGCAACTCGAAGTTGCTCGGCACGGCTGCGGTTGAAAAAGACGGATCATTCTTCGTTCAAGTTCCAACCGAACAGCCCCTTCAAATCGAACTTCTCGACGAGGCAGGGAAGACTCTCAAGCGTGAGGCCGGGTTCTTCTACATGCGCCGCGGCGAACAACGTGCCTGTGTGGGATGCCATGCCGGCCCAGAAACCGCTCCCGAGAATGCAGTGCCGCAGATTCTTCTGCGATCGACGACTCCCGCCGACATGACCGGCGCCACCGCTCAAAGCGCTGCAGGAGGACACTAGATGAAGACGACACTGCTCACCCTGCTGATCCTGTCCTCCTCGTTACTGGCGCAAACGCCGCAGCCCAGCACGATCCGCTTCGAGGACGCGACGGCCAAGTCCGGTATCCAGTTCACCCACAGCTTCGGCGCCGCCAAACTCGGCTCGCTTCTCGAAAGCACCGGTTCCGGCTGTGTCTGGTTCGACTACAACAATGACGGATTTCCCGACTTGTACGTTGTGAGCGGCAAGCCACTCGAAGAGGGCATTCATCCGTACCCGTTGAAGCAGCCTCCAGCCACTCCGCCCCACAATCACCTCTACAAGAACAACGGCGACGGCACTTTTACCGATGTGACAGAGAAGGCTGGTGTGGCCGCAAACGTTTTCGGAACGGCCGCCATTGCTGCCGACTTCGATAACGACGGCTTTATCGACCTCTTCGTCACCAGCTACGGCAAGGCGATCCTCTATCACAACAACGGCGACGGGACATTCACCGACGTGACTGCCAAGGCTGGCATCAGCGTGGACCGCTGGTCGATCAGTTCCTCATGGCTCGACTACGACCGCGACGGGTGCGTCGATCTCTTCGTGGGCCGCTATGTGAAGTTCGATCCCAAATACCGCAACTTTTATCCTGCGGATAACTATCCGGGCCCGCTCGACTATGCCGGCGATACGAACCGTCTTTATCACAACAACTGCAACGGAACCTTCACGGATGTAACCGACAAGTCCGGCATCGGCGCGTACAAAGGACGTACGATGGGTGTCACCGCCGCAGACTATGACGGCGACGGCTATCCCGACATCTACGTCGCAAACGACAAGACGGAAAACTTCCTCTTCCGCAACAAGAAAGACGGCACGTTCGAGGAAGTCGCCAGCGAACTCGGCGTCGCCTACGGGCAGAACGGCGAGAGTACTTCCGCGATGGGCCCTGTCTTCGCTGACGTCGACGGAGATGGATTCCTCGACCTCTGGGTCACTGACTCCAAGTACAACCGCTTGATGCGCAACACCGGAGCGAACGGATTTGAGGACATTGGCCCGTCGTCCGGTGTCTCTCAAGCTAACGCGCAGTACACAAGCTGGGGCAGCGGCGTCTACGACTACGACAACGACGGCATCCCTGACATCCTCATCTTCCACGGTGGTCTGGTCCATCTCGTTCCGCAGGAACAGTCATTGTTCCGCGGATTAGGAAACGGAAAGTTCGTCGATGTCTCCCGCGAAGCCGGACCTGTGCTCGACGTAAAGACCGTCTCCCGAGGTGCGTGTTTTGCAGACTATGACAATGACGGCAAGATCGACGCCTTTGTCGTGAACCTTGGTGCTCCGGCAACGCTTCTCCACAATGTCAGTCAGAACAGCAATCACTGGCTCACCATCAAGCTGAAGGGGAAGAAGAGCAATCGCGATGGGATCGGGGCCCATCTCGAACTCCTCGCCGCCGGACACAAGCAAGTCGCGGAGCGTTTTGCGGGGTCGTCCTACTTATCGCAGGACGACGGCCGCATCCACTTCGGTCTGGGTAGCGCAACCAAAGCAGACAAACTAACGGTTCACTGGCCCAGCGGCCACGACCAAGTTCTCGAAAACCTGGCGGTCGATCGCGTTCTCACGGTGGAGGAGCCATAAATGAAGGCGACGAGCAAACACGTCCTCTTCCGCACCGTTCTCAGCGCCGCCGGAGTTCTCACGGTCGCCTTACTGGCCATCGCCGCTCAGCCTTCTCCGAAACAGGCAGGAGGCCTTTCCCAAGAGCGCTACCTCTCTCCGATCGAGATGGCGTTTTCGGCTGACGGCCACACGCTCTTCGTCGTCTGCCAGGACAGCGATGAAATTCGCGCGGTCGATATCGATTCGGGTAAGGTGACTCGCAGCATTGCGGTCGGACACATTCCCCGCGGCATCGCGCTGGCTCCAGATGGATCCCGTCTTTATGTCACCAACTCCTGGTCCGACTCAGTTTCAGTGATTGACACCTCAACCTTCCAAGTCGTTCAGACCTTACCGACTGGCTTCGAACCTGCCGGCGTGGTGACCGATCGCGAAGGTTCCACCCTGTACGTTGCGAACCGCCTCAGCAGCGATATCTCGGTCATCAATCTGAAGACGGGTCAGGAAACTAAACGCCTCGCCGCCGGACAAGGAGCCAGTTATCTCGCTCTGTCCCCCGACGGGAAGTGGATTTACAGCACGCACGTTTATCCCAATCGAGGGCCTGTGCGCACTGCTCCCGAATCGGAAATCTCAGTCATTGATACTTCCTCCAAGCGAGTGGTCGAACGGAAGGATCTCCATAACGTAGCCGGCGCATTTCACGTTGCCGTGTCCAGCGACAACAGGCTGGGAGTTGTCGCGCAAACCCGACCCAAGAATCTGATCCCTCTCGCTCACGTCGAGCATGGCTGGGCCTTCGGAAATACGCTCACGCTGTTCGGCTCCGACGTAAACGGAATCGTTCAGGTTCCGATCGACGAACTCGACCGCTACTACGCTTTGCCCTGGGGCATCGTCATTGCTCCAGACAAATCGAAGTTGTTCGTCACAACCGCCGGATCCGAGAGCGTCACTGCGATCGATCTGCAGAAACTGCTCAAGACGATTCGCGCGCACAGCCGGCCGTTCGTCAACGATCTGTCAGCTTCGGCCGACTACGTTTCTTCACGAATCCCAGTCGGGCACAATCCTCGCGGGATCGTGTTTTCTCCAGACGGCAAGCGCTTGTACGTCGCCAATCGTCTCGACGACACCATTTCGGTGATCGATCCGAAGTCAGAGAAAGTTGTATCAACCATCGAACTTGGCGGACCGAAGAATGTCGATGCTCTCCGCCGCGGTGAGCGCCTCTTCTATACCGCAGACTTCGCCTTCCAGGGACAATTCGGCTGCTCCAACTGCCACATTGACTCCACGATCGACGGCCTTGAATGGGACTTGGAGCCCGACGGCTTCGGCAAGGACGTCGTCGACAATCGCCTTCTCGAGAATCTCGCCGGCACTGAGCCGTTCAAGTGGAATGGCGGCAATCCCGATATGCCCACCGAATGCGGACCGCGCACGGAAAAATTCTTCTTCCGTTCCCAAAGCTTCAACCAGCAACAACTCACCGACCTGGTCACCTACGTTTACTCGCTGCCGTACCGCCCAAATCGCAACCGTCTCGCCAGCGGCGAGCTTTCCGCTGCACAGGACCGCGGCAAAGCCATCTTCGAGCGCACCAAGACGAAGAAAGGCACGCCGATCGCGGCCGAGAACCAGTGCGGTTATTGCCATAGCGGGCCGAAATACACCAATCAGAAACAGTTCGATGTCGGAACCGGACGGTCCATCGATCGATCTCCCGTGATCGACGTGCCCCAACTGTCAAACGTCGCGTACTCTGCGCCGTATCTGCACGACGGTTCGGCGCGATCCATGGAAGAAATCTGGACCGTCTTCAACCCGAAAGACACGCATGGCGTTACCAACGACCTGACCAAAGATGAGTTAAACGATCTCATCGAGTATTTGAAAACGCTATGAAAACGAAATTGTGGTTTGCATTGTCGGCGCTTCTCCTCGCAGTTTCGGTGGCTTCCGCGCAGGACATCCCCATGTTCCGCTGGGAGAACTTCACCACCGCGAACGGCCTTCCCGATAACCACGTCTACTCGGTTCTGGTCGATGGCAATCGCGTCTGGGTCGGAACCGACAACGGCCTAGGCCTCTTCGACAACGGCAAGTGGAAGGTCTTTCGTCCCGCCGACGGCCTTGCGCATCAGGCAGTCCTCTCCCTGGCGTTGGACAAAAACACCGGCGACGTCTGGGCAGGAACCATGGGCGGCCTCAGTCGCATATCCGCGGGGCGGATTGAGACCTTCACACAACTGAACTCCGGTCTCAGCAACGACATCGTCTACGGCGTCGGAGTACAGGGCGACTACGTCTGGACCGCGACCGCTGCGGGCGCGAGCCGCCTCAACACGCGCACCAATCAATGGTCGCTATTTAACGAACGCAACACGCCGATGGGCGAGATCTGGGTGTACGCGGTCAGCCCAGCGGCAGATAAGGTTTACTACGCGGTCTGGGGCGGCGGCGTGCTCGAATACGACCAGAAGACAGAACGCTGGAAGGACTACAACGATCCTGACGGCGAGACCGAAATGGTTGTGATGAAAGATCAGGGATTGATCCACGAGATCACAACCTCCGTCAGCTACGTCGACAAGACGTTATGGGTCGCGACCTACTTTGGCGCCAGCCGCTACGACGGCCGTTACTGGAAAAACTTCCTGCAAAAAGACAGCGGCCTGCCCAGTAATTTCCTCAGCCAGATTAAGGGCCTCGACGCCAACCGCGCCTGGTTCTCGACCGACAAAGGCCTTGTCTATTACGACGGCACCAATTGGGCTGTATATCGTCCGTCTCTCGACACGCATAAGCCCGAGATGTACGTCCGCGACGCAGCAGGAAACATCAAGCCAATCGCAGTCCAGAGCGCGCCGTCGCACAACTACATTCTCGGCGTTGATTTTCAGGGAGACGACATCTGGGTAGCGACCGCCCATGGCCTGAGCCACGGCATCCGCCAGAAAGAGTCCGTTTCCATCGCAAAGCTTTTCAGTTCGGAGCAGGCAAAGCAGAAATAATTCAGGAGCGCACTTATGAATGTTCAGGAGCTACTCGCAGAAGTGACGAACGCCCCGGTGGTGAAGAGGGCGATTACCAACCATCGCACGTTGAACGAAGCCTACGACTACGGAAGCGCTTTCTCCCGCGGAATGCGCATCGACTTGAACGGCGTAACCATCCTGCTGATCTCCGGCACAGCCAGCATCGACGAGCGTGGCAACACGGTTCATGTCGGCGACTTCCGCGCGCAGCAGCGGCGCACCTACGAAAACATCACCAAGCTGCTGGCTTCCGAAGGTGCAACCTGGCACGACATCGTGCGCACGACCTGCTATCTGCGCGACATCGAGCGCGACTACCAGGCCTTCAACGAGGAACGCACGAAGTTTTTCAAAGAGGAAGGTCTCGATCCTCTTCCCGCGTCCACCGGAATCCAGGCAATTCTGTGCCGCCCCGATCTCCTCATCGAGATTGAAGCCATCGCCATGTTCCGGCGCGAATCGCCCGCGGAGTAACGAACAAGGAGAGTAGCTCCATGCGTCTCGCTTCGATTTCGGCCATTGTTCTTGCGCTCGTCTGTGCCGCATCGGCGCAGATTTCCGAACCTTGCTCCTGCGGAAAGAATCCTCCCGGGCGCCCTGCTCCGCGCTCGCTCAAGCCCTATACCGGCGCTCCGGAGGATCTGCGGCCGTTCTCGAAATTTACGACGCCCTATCACGAGTACTATCAGGACCTCATCGAATACAACGGCGCAGCCCGTGAAATCCCTGATCCTGACCTCAGCACTCTGACCGAAATCCGTATCGGATTTCTCGCTCCTCTCTACGATCACCCGGACCAGGTTCGTGGCGCGCGCATGCTGAACGGCGCGCAGATGGCCATTGACGAAGCCAACGCCAACGGCGGATACGGTGGCAAGCCTTTCAAGATCATTACGCACAACGACTACGACAACTGGCAGAACAGCAACACCGCCTCCGTCGGACGGTCGAAAGACTCTGCCATCTGGGGCTCCGCCTCGAACGACGCGGTCCGCATGATCTACGACGACAAAGTCTGGGCCATGTTCGGCTCGATCAGTTCCGAGTCGACGCACATTGCGCTGCGCCTGAGTCTCAAAGCCGAAACACCGCTGGTGAACAGCGCTTCCACCGACCCCACGATCCCGGAGACGATCATTCCCTGGTATCACACCGACATCCAGGACGATCGGGTTCAGGGATACACCCTCGCCCGCCACATCTACACCGAACTCGGCATCAAGCGCGTCGCTCTGTTGCGCATCAACAACCGCTACGGCCGCTTCGGAGTGGGCAAGTTCCGTGACGCTTCGAGACGCCTGGGGCATCCAGTCGTCATCGAACAGAAATTCAAGCCGGGCGACACGGACTTTCGCCACCAGTTGGGCGTCATTGAAGACTCACGCGTCGACGCCATCGTTCTCTGGACCGACATTCCCGAGGCCGCGATGATCCTGCAGCAAATGCAGGAACTCGGCATGAAGCAGCGAGTTTTCGGCAGCCATCGCACCATCGGCGAAGAACTCGTGAAACTCGCCGGGCCAGCCGCGGAAAATTTCGAAGCAGTCTACCCCTACGATCCCAATCGCACAGATCCCGGCTGGACGGACTTTGTTTCCCGCTACGAAGCCCGCTATCACGAAAAGCCCGACCACTTCGCGGCGCTCGCCTATGACGAAATGCGAGTCCTGCTTCAAGCCATTTGTCGCGCGGGATTGAATCGCGGCCGCATTCGCGACGCTCTTACCGGGCTCACCGCCTACAAAGGCGTCACCGGCGACATGATCTTCGATCCAAACTGCAAGAACATCGCGCACATGTATCTCGGCCGCGTTCAGAACGGGCAAATCTCCTATCGCCCGATCACTATGGAGAAGCCGTACGCCCAGGTCGGAGAGAATGGCGTTCAATATTCGGGTCCGCCGACTCCAACACAGAACGCGAGCGACTTTCCGATTGCCGTCTTTGGGCCTAATGCGGACGAGGTCGTTCGCAATCCTGAGATTCAACACCTGCTTGGAAGCATGAACAGCGGCGCGAAGCACTATTCGCTGGTTGCCGTCGCATCGGGCACTTCCTGGGGCAAAGCCTCCACGGATCTAGTGAACGCGGTTTACCAGCAGCACGCGCTCGCCGTGATCGCACTCGATCGCCCCTCCAGCCACCTAGCGGAACAGATCGCCGTGAAAACCTTCGTTCCAGTCGTCGCGATCTCTTCCGATCACGCGCTGACCTCGACCAACATCCCGTGGATCTTCCGCCTGCCGGAAGGAACTTCGCTCCAGCAAGCCGTTGCGACCGTCTCCGAGGCAATCCAGGCTGCCGGACCGAATCGCGCCGCCATCCGCGATGTCTTAGCTTCGGGGAAGTCTGTAGCTGGAGTGAAGTTCGCCTCCACTGGAGAACCCGGTCAGTAGCGGAATTTCAGTCTGATTCTTCCAGAGGAATTCGCCGTGTGGATGTTATGCGCCTGGCGGACGGCACGATGCAAAGCTAGCGCGCCCTCTTTCTGGTTGTTCGGGGCTTCGGCTTGCTCTTGCCCTTGAGATTCAGAGCGACGGCAGCGCGAATCAGATCCTTCAATGCCGCCTCATCGATCTTGTCACCTTCGTGAATGTCGATGGCGCGCCGCACATTCCCTTCGAGGCTCGAGTTGAACAGGCGCTTGGGATCCTTTAACGCAGCGCCCTTGGCGAAGGTCATCTTGACGGCGTTCTTGTAGGTCTCGGCCGTGCAGAGGATGCCCGCCTTCGAGAAGACGGGAACTCCCGGCGATGTGGCCTTGGCCCACTTCCACTCGATCACGATTTCAGGATCAGTCTTGAGGATAATGTCGCGGACTTTCCCAAGCATCGTTCCGCGCCAATCGCCAAGTTCCCGGATTCTCGCATCAAGAACACCAGGGGCAGATTCCACAGGTACGGTTTCTTTCATAATTACCTCCGACTCTCACCCGATCAGCTGAGTGTAGCGTAAAGATGTGGCCGGGCGATTTGCCGACGATTTGAAGAAACACTATTCGGACGTTGATTTTGTGAATGCTAAGGATAAGGAAGCGCGTTGAGATCGACATCCTATTGCGGGAATTTCATGCGGCGCAGCAGATCCTGAAAGCGCGGGTCGGAGCGAATCGGGTCCCATGCGCGGATGGATTTCAGCTGCACCATTTGCCAGTCGTGCTGCTGGTAGGACTTTTCCAGCCAAAGGACGGTCTGGCTGGCGTCGCCGAGGCGAGCATAGGCCATCGCGATAGCGTAGGGAGCGTTTCGGCGTCTGGCTTCCGCGAGTTGCCACATGCGGTAGCCTTTCGGTCCGGTTTGCCGGTAGGCACGTTCGAGACCAGCGCCTTCAGCCGGCAGGGCTCCCCGCAAAGTCAATGCCTTCTGCAGTTGCTGGATCGCTTGGCCGTACATCTGCTTGTCCTCATAAATCCCACTCAGGAACTCGTAAGACCTGGGATCGTTGGGCTCGATCTCTGCCGTTCTCCGCAACTGGGCAATCGCGAGGTCGTCATCGTGGTTGACAGAGTAGACGCTGCCGAGAGCAAGATTTGCCGAAACAGAAAGCGGATCACGATCCAGGGCGCGCCGGGCCTCGGCGATAGCCTGAGAGAAGCGTCCCATACTAGACAAGAACCAGGCATATTCAAAACGGGCCTCGACCAGGCTCGGATCGAGCGCGAGGGATTGTTTGAATTCCCGATCCGCCTCTTCCCAATCCCAGCGGTAGTAGAACGCAGCTGCCGCCTGAGTGTAATGAACTTCGGGTAGCGTGGGATCAATCTCCAGCGCAGTTTTGAGGGCTGCGCTGAATTGGGGCAATGCCTCTTGCGGAGGTATCGCTCCATCAATCCAGAGCCAACCATAGGTGTTCGCCAAAGCGGCATACGGCGGAGCCCAGTGCGGGTCCGCATCGATGGCTTTCTGAAAGTACTCGACAGCCTTCTTAAAATCCTCGGTGTTCCACTTGTAGTAGTGATACTGCCCTTTGAGATACAGCTCGTAGGCCTCGGGTTTGATGGGGCGAGCGCGTGTCAGATGCCTAGACTCCTCAGGTGTAAGCGCCACTCTGATTTCGTGAGCTACGGCCTGCGCTATCTCTCCTTGCAGAGTGAGTACGTCGTGCGCATCGCGTTCGTAACTCTCCGCCCACAGGTGAGTGTCATCCGGACTGCTTATCAGTTGGACTGTGATGCGCACCCGCGCCCCCGAACGCTGCACCGAACCTTCCAGAATCCCATTGACGCCCAACGCTCGCGCGACTTCCGGGAGCGGCTTCTTTACATCCTTGAATTGCATGACCGATGTGCGAGAAATCACTTTCACTTCGTGGAGCTTAGCCAGGTCGGTAATGAGCGCATCCGTCATTCCGTCCGCGAAGTAGTCTTGTTGTGGGTCGCCGGAGAGATTTGCCAAGGGCAGAACTGCAAGCGAGCGGATGGGCGCTTCGTCCAGTCCACCTAGCAGGCGGCGCCGCCAATTCCCTACATTCCAGATAGACAGGGTGGCAGCCACGATCACCAAAGCGCCTGTGATCACGAAAAGACGCCCCCGGCGCGACTGCTTCATGGATTTTGTCCTGTTATCCAGAGGCGCGATGAACCGGTAGCCGCGCCGCGGCACGGTTTCGATAAATTGGGGTCGCTCGGCTGAGTCGCCGAGAACCTGCCGCAGCTTCCGAACGGCGTGGTTTAGGCCGTCGTCGAACTCCACGTACGTCTTCGTTGACCACAATTTGGCGCGCAATTCGTCCCGCGTGACCACCTCGCCGGGACGTTCCGTCAAAGTCCGTAGGATCTCGAAGGAGTTCGGGGGCAATGAGGTTTTTCTGCCGTTTTTATGGAGTTCCCCAGACGAAGGATCGAGTTCGAACCGGTCGAAACAGATGTGTGCCGGAGATTGAGCCGAGACGGGCACGCCGCCTCCAAGAGAATTCAAACCTAACATGGGGCTAATTAGTACGAATGTGATTCAGAGCACAGACCTGAGCTGTTGCGCTTTTCATCCCGTTGGTGTCCCACACAGCATTCATGCGATTTACAGATGGTATTCATTGCAAATGCAGCCTCTTTCGGCATATTCAACGGATAGATCGGCGGGCGAATGGGTCCAATTTTCGGAAGCCGCGCGTCTCATCCGGCAGAATCTTGGAGGTAAGCATGAAACGCATCAGCATTTTGTTGTTTGTCCTCTTTACTTGCATCGCTTCCACGATGTGGGCACAACAAGCAAACTCATACTCGAAAACTCATCCCTCACGCCACCATTCCGTGAATCAATCGACGCGCCGCCATGGCATTCGCAACCCGTACGCCGAGCAGTCAAGCGCTTCACGAAACAAGGTCTGGGAACTCGGAACTTACCCCGGCGGAACTTGGGCCACGTTGGGGGACGTGAATGACTTCGGCGTAGCCGCAGGCCAAGGCGATCTGCCCGACGGCTCTACCCACAATCTCGCTGTTCCCCTGTTTGGCAGTCATGCGGGAGATTGGATTGACCTCGGCACGCTCGGCGGGACGGAGAGCGGCTGGGAAGAAGGCATCATCACGATTTCGAATACCAGCATGATCGTCGGACATTCTGCCAGTGCAGACCAGAACCGACCGCACGGTTTTGTGTGGACAGAGAAGTCCGGCATGGCCGATCTGGGTACTCTGGCCGACATTGGCAACACCACTTACAACTCCAGTTACGCGGGGGGAATAAACCGGATGGGCACGCTAATTGTCGGCTGGAGCGGGATTGAGGACAGCTGCCTCGGCTGTGCTCCGACGCTTCCCGTGGTTTGGACGCCATCGGTAGCGTGGAAGAACGGACGCATCGTCACGACGTGGACCATCCACCAGCTCGATACTACCGGTTTTGAAGCCATCACCAATTGGTATGCGTGGAACGTGAACGATTTTGGCCAGATCGTCGGAGAGGGCGACGGTGATAACGGCGCTTTTGTCGGCGTGATCTGGACCCCGCTCAAGAACGGTAATTGGAAGCTCATGCAGCTTCCTGCTGTCGCAGGTTACCCGAACTCGGAACCCTTCAACATTAATGACCGTGGTGAAGTCTCGGGTGACATCGAACCCGCGGATTTCAGTGTTTGGATTCCGAGCTTTTGGAAACCTCTCGATCTTTCGAGGAAGACTTACAGCAATCCAATTGTGTTGCTCATGCCGGAGGGCGGGTTCACGAACTGCTACACGGACGGCATCAACGAACTGGGCGACCTTACCGGAGAGTGTTGGGGCGAAGATGTGGACCAAGCCGTGCGCTGGACTACGAAAGACACAAAGTTCACGCAAGTCCTCGGCTTCCCCGGAGATTGGAGCTGGTCGTTCAGAGTTAACAACAACAGGATTGCAATCGTCACGTACGACGGCGGCGACAAATGCCCAGCCGACACCTACGGCTCATGCGGTGGTGCAATCCAGATCCATTAAGACAGATTGATGTGAAGCGTACCGCACCTTGCAACCAACATTCTTTCGCTTCCCTGACGTGTGCTCCTTATGTAGAATTCCGCACGCCTCATAGGAGGCGGGCTGGCCCAGACCTCCTTAAACCATCACAGAATGGCTGCCCCACGCTTCGCGATTTCCGAAGCGTGGGAATTCCTGCTGCTGCAAACTGAGTTCTCCGCATACCCATCTATTAACCAATTGAGTTGGTAGCGCCGTTGGGTAAGACATCAGGATGATCTGATCGGCACTCCGTACTCCAACAGGCAACGCTTGATATCTTCGTCCGACGCCCGAGCCAGCTGTCCGCCGGTTAGACGGTCGTCCGTGGTGACTTCCGCAGCGGCGAAGGACGGGATCAGAAACGCCTCGGCTGCCTCCGCAGTATCAAACTCGACTTCCGCCAGAATCAGTCCTTCCAACGGGCCATCAAACACGTCGATGCCGAACGGCGGCACGCTGTAGCGGGTCTTGACGAACGTCCGGGCAGGAAGCTGAGCCAACACGCGAAATTCATCTTGCGTGACGTACATGCTCGTGATGAATCCCTGCTGCGCCCCGCTCGCCCGCATCGGTAGCTTCTGGGTCAGCTTGAACGTGGTCAGTCCGTCGTCATACGTCGACTCGCGCAACCGGAGAGTCGTGCCCTCGATGTAGCGGTCCGCGATCCGGCGGTGCCGCAGGACCTTGGAGTCGCTTGGAAATTGGGCAAGCAGAAAACGGCGCTCGCGCTCGATCCGGGCATATTTCTCATGCGGCATGGCGTAATTCTCGCGCATTCGATCTTTTCCACAGCCAAAACCCGATTCCTTGTGACATCTGACCTTGACCCTGGATACGAAAAGTCCAAAATGACAATGTGCACAATTGCAGCGCAAAGTGTCGGGAAGGCGATTTGGTCTTCGCTGTGTTCTCGCAACTCAGGACTCGCGGCTCGCGACTAAGTGCTTATTCTAGAATATTTTGCGTGTAAGTCGTTCTTTGACAATATTTTGCGAGGCATCTTGTAGGCCTTTGGGCGCAAGTGCAGCCAAATCAATATTTTGCGAGGTTGGTCCAAAAAGAACACACCGCAAAAGCTAGGGATTAAGGACTCGCGCTAAAGGATTAAGTCCTTATTTTGGAATATTTTGGACGTAACCCTAATAAATGCAATATTTTGCAGGCAAGGAATGACGATGCCAGCAGGCAAGTGCTTCGTTTCCAATATTTTGCGGGTTTTGATTTCAAATAGATCGCCGTCTCTCCGCCGAAGAAGAAATGCGGAGATCCTGAGAGAGAAGTCCCTGATGACAACAATAATAGGAGACGATCACGCCAGGGCTGCGTTCAGGTTCTCGATGGCTTCGTCGACCTCGGCCGTGTTCTTGTAACCCACCGTCACGCAATCGACGCCGGCATTCTGGAACGCGAACTTCATCGCTTTCTGACGATCGTCGCGGTTGTAAGTGCCTTCGCCGGCCAGCTTCATGCTGATCACGCCCATACCTTCCTTGCGAACTTCTTTCACATGGGTGACGACCTCCGGGACATTGCCGGGCGTAGGCGTGTCGGGCACCTCCGCGTCCATGCTCTTGCCGGTGTGATTCATGCGAATCATCGCGACCTCGAGCCACTGATTTCCGGGAACGCGGCGCAAGGCGGGCAGTCCATGAACCGACGCGCCGTGACCGACGATCACCTTGCGGTGTTGAGCTTCGAGGATGGCGTCCTGCCAGCGAGCGCTGTCGGTGG
>Ga0335081_10001008_pt1 | contig 45182 bp, 34 predicted proteins | sample Lox_Sample_35_FD_206713 | JGI IMG/M metagenome (GOLD analysis project Ga0335081, IMG submission 206713) | Soil microbial communities from Loxahatchee National Wildlife Refuge, Florida, United States - Lox_Sample_3.5 | ecosystem: Environmental > Terrestrial > Soil > Wetlands | place: USA... | reverse complement strand
TCGGATACGGCTATCGCGGTTCGCCGAATAGCCAGAACCGTACGATGCAGGAAGGCACGTTCGGTATCACGCAAACCTTCTTCAACGACCCCAAGTATGGCGCCGTTTCCTTCTATCTGGATTACGCGTACTTCTGGCGCAACCCCTGGTACGTGGCCCCAGGCGCGCCCAAGAACGCGAAGCAGAATGCCGTGTGGTTCGATCTTCGTTACACGCTGCCGGGCAGTGCACCGACGATCCAGTATTAGGCAAGCATGAGAGAGTGGGCGCTCCTAGCGAGCGCCGACTTCCGATTTTTCGGTCTGCGCCAGCTCCGTGGCGTAGCGTTTCAGGTCGGCTGGTAGCACCGTCACCAGGTCCTTCTCCATGTCCTCGCCGGATTCCACGAGATAGCGGAGGTGCATTGCCGCGATGCGCGAGCACCACGGATCGTCCATGCTCCTTCCGATTTCTTTACTCACGCGCAGCAGATCGGCGTGCGGGAGCGCGATGTCCTTTTCGGTGCGCTCGCCCTGGTCATCCGTTAGAACGAATTTCACGTCCACGGTGTCGGAGTGACGCGTGGAGATGGCTGTCTGCAGCCACTTAAAGAAAACCTGGTATTTGCGGCCGAACGGGTCAGGGCCTGCTTCGAATTCGCGGAAATTGAGCATCGGTGCAGCTACCATCATACGTCGATACCATGAAGATGTGACGACTGGACTGGTGCTTTCGGCGGGCGGAATGTACGCAGCGTGGGAAGTGGGCGTGTGGAAGGCACTGGCGCCCCACGTTCGTCCCGACCTGGTTGTGGGCGCTTCCGCCGGTGCCTTGAACGGCTGGGCCATTGCCGGCGGCGCCCGACCGGAAGAGATCGAGCGGATCTGGCTGGATTCATCAGTCGCTGCGATTCGTGTCTTTCAACCCGAGGCGCTTCGTGCGCAGGCGCGCGACATGACTTCCCGCTTCCGCCCGCAGATCCCCTTCGGCCTGACTATCGTGGAAGCGCCCAGTTTGCGGGTGCGGCTGGTGCGCGATGGTGAAGTCGAATGGCAGCATCTGGTGGCTAGCTGTGCGGTACCGTTCTTGTTTCCGCCCGTCGCGATCGGCGGCCGCAGCTATGTAGATGGCGGATTGATGGGTGCGCTGCCGGTTTGGGCCGCGGAAGAAATGGGCGCCACCAGAGTAGTCGCCATGAATTGCCTTCAGGGCCTGCCGTTCCGGATCTTGCGGGCCGTGACGCGGCCTCGTCGTCCGAGCGCTGCGCTGCCGGTGGTTTTGATCGAGCCTTCGGAGCGGCTGGGCTCGCTGCGCTCGGCGCTGGTTTGGTCGCAGCCCACGATCCGCCGCTGGATTGATTTGGGTGAGCGCGATGGCGAAGCCGCCCTCGGACGCATCGCGCAGGTGTTCAGTAAGTCTGCTTCGCCAGAAACGCCAACAGCAGCCGGTTGAATTCCTCGGGCTTTTCCATCATCAGGAAGTGGCCGGTCTGGGGAATTTCCGTGTACTCCATGGCGGGGAAATGCTCCTTCATGTAGTCGCGATTGCCGAGGCCGGAGTGGTCGGCGTAGAGCCCCAGGACCGGCATTTTCAGCACATCCTCCTTCCAGATGGCCGGATCGAAGGTGGCATTCATGGCGCCCACGGCCGTGGATTCAGGCGGCGCCAGCATCATGGAAAGGATGTGCTTCTGCATGTCCGGCGTGGTGGAGCCGGAGAACATGGTGCGTATCATTTGTTCGCGAGCCTGCGGGCCGTTCGGGCCGGCCATCTGCTGCGGATTAGGCGCTGCGCCGCGGCCGTTTCTCGGAATGTTCACCAGACCGTCGACGAACACCAGAGCCGCGGTGTGCTGGGGGTAGAGACGCGCGTATTGGACCACCACGGGCGTGCCCATGCTGTGTCCGACCAGCACGACGCGATCGGCCTTGGACTCCTTCCGCACTGCCTCTGCCGCGCGGGCGAACAGGTCCATGGTGAACTTGCCATCTTTGGGGGATGCGCTTTGGCCGTGGCCCGGCAGGTCGAGCGTGATGACTCGGTATTGTTTGGCGAGTTCGGGCACCTGGGAATTCCAGGTGGTCTCGTCGCAAGTCCAGCCATGCACCAGGATGACGGTGTTCGGCCCTTTGCCGGTGGTGGTGGAGTGAATCTTCAGGCCATCGACGGTAGCAGCCGAGAGAGAAGTGGCCAAAAGCACGGGGAGAAGAAATCGCATGCGAGGATTATACATGCGAGCACGGGCAGGCTGCAAAAGACGACGGCCTGTCCCACAACGTATCGGTGAATACTGGAAAAATCATGGCCAGTGTCCGTTGGCACCTTGGTTGCTCCGAAAAACAACCTCGGGCGGAGAGGCCTCTATGTGTCAGATAACGTCAGTATCATAAACAGGGAGACCCCACCGGAGACTCCGAGTTGGCGCAAACGCCTCGAATGGAATCCAGGACCTCGTGCCAAAGCTTGCATCAAGGGCACATCGATTGCGGTCACGGCAGTACTTCTAGTCTTCCTTTTCTTCTACGTCAAATTCGCCTGGATAGCGGATGAAAGGCTGCGCGCCGGCATTTTCGCGACCACGTTAAACATCTATGCTCTACCACGCACGATAGCGGTCGGAGACCGGGTGTCCCAACTAGAGTTGGTCGATTGGTTACGCGAGCACGGCTACGGTTTGAGCTCCGGCAATGCAATTGGCTGGTACGAGATACATCCAAACGCGTTGGGTATCTTTCCCAACCCTGCCGCCAATCCCAATCAGGAACCGGCGTTGATTGATTTCTCAAGCAGCCAGGTCACACGAATCGCGATGGCCGACGGTACCCAACGGCCAGCATACGAATTCGCACCGCAACTCATCACCAACCTGTCGGACCGCGATCGCGCAAAACGGCGCCTGGTCCAGTTCTCAGAAATCCCGTCCGCTCTGGTCGATGCCGTGGTGTCGACAGAAGACAAGCACTTCTTTTCACACAGCGGGTTCGATTTGTTGCGCGTGATGAAGGCCGCCTATGTAGATCTGAAGCAACGCCGCAAGGAACAGGGCGCTTCCACGCTGACCATGCAACTGTCGCGGGGCATCTGGCTTGGGCGCGACAAGAGGTGGGGGCGCAAATTTGCCGAGTTACTGCTCACGATGCACCTGGAGCACAAGCTCACCAAGCAGCAAATCTTCACTTACTATGCCAATGAGGTCTATCTGGGCCGGCGCGGTACATTCAGCATCAATGGTTTTGGCGAGGCTGCGCACGTCTATTTCGATAAGGATATCTCGCAGCTAACCGTTCCCGAGGCAGCAGTCCTGGCCGGCCTGGTGCAGCGGCCCAGTTATTACAATCCATTTCGCTATCCCGATCGCGCCTTAGACCGCCGCAACCTGGTGCTGCATCTCATGCGCGAGAACCACCGGTTGAGTGATGCGCAGTACGCCCAATTTGCCGCGGCCCCACTCGGGATAGCTGCGGGCGGCATGGAAGGCGTCGACTCACAATACTTCCTCGACCTGGCAAACGAAGAAGTGCAAGATCGGCTGGGGGATCGTGAACCCGGCAGGGAATCAGTGTATACGACGCTCGATGAGGACCTGCAACGCGCCGCGGTGGATGCCGTCCGGATCGGCATGGAGAATGTGGATGCGCAACTCCGCCGGCGCAAGCAGGATGCGCCGGTACCGGCGGGACAGCCGCAGGTGGCGCTGATTGCGCTTGATCCGCATACAGGAGAAATCCGGGCGCTGGTGGGCGGCCGGGATTACGGCGCCAGCCAGTTGAACCACGCCACCGCCGAGAGACAGCCAGGGTCGTCATTCAAGCCGTTCGTGTATGCGGCGGCGCTCAATACCGCTTTAACCGGCGGACAGCAGGTGTTTACGCCGGCAACCACTTTGGAGGACGAACCCAGTACCTTTCATTTTGGCAATCAGGAATATCGGCCGGGCAACTTCGGCGGCGATTTCCTCGGAACGGTTAGCCTGCGGGAGGCGCTGGCGCACTCGCTCAATGTGGCCACGGTCAGCCTGGCGCAGGAGGTTGGGTATAAAGCCGTGGTGAGCATGGCGCGGCGAGCCGGCTTGAACAATGGCATCCAACCCACGCCGGCCGTGGCTTTGGGCGCTTACGTGTGCACACCGCTTGAAATTGCCGGCGCCTACACCGTGTTTGCGAACGGCGGAGTTTATGTGAAGCCCTCCATGGTGACGACGGTGAAATCTCAAAATGGGCGAGTGCTGTATCGAGACCGGCCGGAGAGCCATCCGGCGCTGGATCCGCGTGTGAACTATCTCATGGTCAACATGCTGGAGGAAGTGCTTCGCAGCGGCACGGGCGCCGGCGTGTGGGCGCGCGGGTTCCGAGGTATAGCGGCAGGAAAGACGGGCACCTCGCGCGACGGATGGTTTGCGGGCTTCACGACGCAGTTGCTCTCGATCGTCTGGGTAGGATTTGATGATTACCGCGATTTGGGGTTAGAGGGCGCCAAATCCGCGCTGCCGATTTGGGCGGAGTTTATGAAACGCGCCGCCCAGTACAGCCGCTATCGAAACGCCAAGGACTTTCCCATACCTACCGGAGTGGTCAGCGCGAGGCTTTGCTCGGAATCCAGACAACTGGCGACCGAGCGGTGTCCGTCGACTTATACGGAGTATTTCGTCGCGGGCAGCGAACTGACGGTTGAGTGCGAGTTGCATTCAGGGGATTCGGCGAATGCAGATCGTAGCGAGGAAACAGACGCCGGCCCGCGGTAACGGCCCTCACGTGCTGTAGGGCAGACGATCGGTTTTTGTCGCCTGCCCGGGAAGACAGGCCGCTGAAAGGCGACGGCCTGTCCCACCAGGGTACTCGGCTGCATCCCGAGCATTGGGTGCTTCAAACTGCTTCAACGCTTCGCGGCGGTAACGGCCGTCACGTGCTGTAGGGCAGACGATCGGTTTTTGTCGTCTGCCGGGACGACAGGCCGCTGAAAGGCGACGGCCTGTCCCACCAGGGACAACTCGCGCGCGGGGTTCAGAGCCCCGGGGAACTTAGCCGCGCCTCATCCGGAGGGACTGCGCACACCTTTTCCCACGGGTGGCGGCGGCGCAGTTCGCCGGCGGCTTCGAAGACGTTGAGCGCCTGCTCATAGAGCGGCGGCGTGATTTCGATGCCGCCCGACCAGCAGCCCACGGCCTGGTAACTGCGGATCGAGGATGCCAGCACCTCCACCGGCAATCCGGGAAAGAAGCCCGCTTCCTTTTCGGCGACTTCTTCGGGCGCGGCCGATTGCGCCCATTCGCGCGCTTGCCGGAAAGCTGCCGTGAAGTTGCGGCAATCCTCGGTCTCGAAGAAGCTGCGCGAACAGCACAGGCTACTGAAGGCCACAGTCGGCATGGAAGCACCCACGGAAGCGACAACGTACCCGGCCCCTTCCGCTTCTAATTGATGCGAGAAAGGCGCTTGCAAATGGACGAAATCGGCATCGCCCTGTCGAAAGGAGCGCTGCATCTTCTCCGGTGTACCCGCATCGACGCTGCGGATCGCCTGCCACTCGGCGCCGTTCACACGGACTGCGTATTTCAACATCACCAACGGTTGCAAGCCATGGTCGGCGAGCAGCGACTTGCCTTCCAGTTTCTTCCAGGTGAAGGCCGCATCGGGAGCGCGCCCTACCAGGTAGAAACCATCGCGCTGGTTGATCTGCGCGAAGTGCACGGGCAGGTCCGGCTCGTCTGCATCGAGCGGACGCCAGCTGGAGGAGACGGCGGATTGCATGATATCCACCGCACCGCTGCGAATCAGATCACTCGACCGCTGACCTTTCTTGAGAATGCCGTATTCCGCGGCGAGTCCCTGCCGCTCCAGAAAGCCAGCCGCAATCGTTGCGATCAGCGGGCTGTAGAACGCGGAATGCCGTGAAACCGTGATGCGAAGCGCCACTGCCTAGTCAGCGGAAAATGCCAGCAGCACATTGCCCGAATTGGCGCCCGTCACGGCGTAGCCCGATCCGATGTAGACCATGCCGTTGACGATGGTCGCTCCGGGCGCGCTAATCGCGCCGCCGTGGGCCGGCACCTTGTTGACGGTCTCGAAGTCGTGCGCGGTGTCGTATTCCCACAGGATCTTGCCATCGGCGGTGGAGAGCGCGTGCAGCCTTCCGTCCGATCCGCCGACGAAGGCAACGCCGGGAATCAAACTGGTGGCGGCGTTGTTGTTGACGCGCTTGCCCGGCTGAGCGAGCGGCGTGTACCATGCCTGCTTTCCCGTCGCCAGCGAGATCGCGACCATGCCGCCGCGCGTCAACCCGTAATAGAGGTTCTGCTGATCGGCCGCTCCGCCCCACACGATGCCGCCCAAGCGCGCGAAAAAGGCGTTGGGGCCGGTCGCGGTGGGATCCACGGGCGCGACGTTCGTCTTCCACACCACGGCGCCTTTGTTATCGGGATCGAGCGCGATCACATTGCCGTCCTTGGTGGCTGCGACCAGCAGGCGCTTGCCGTTTGGCAGTGTCTTGAGGATCGGGGAATTACCGATATCGAGATCGGGGCCGTTCACGGAAGGGCAATTGTCGGTTTTCGATGCGCCGTTGCATCCGCCCAGAAAGGCATCGTCTGCCTGCGCCTGGTAGACCCACAGCATTTTGCCCGTCTTCATATCGACGGCCATAATGGAGTCGGTGGTCTTGGGCGCCGGTTCGGTTTCGCCATCGCCGGTGCCGAAGTAAATGGCGTTGTGCGCCGGGTCAACCGTGGGAGCGTTCCAGACGGAGCCGCCGGCCGGTGCGTAGAGTTGCACGCCCTTGGAATTCTTCCGGGTGGGTTTCGGCTCGTCCATCACGAACGTCTTCCAGACGCGCTCGCCGTTGTTGGCGTCGAGCGCGACCACGCTGCCGCGCGACGTACAACAGGGATAATCGAGCGTCGCCGCCGTGAACTCTTCGGAGGACGATACCGGGACGTACACGTGGCCGTCATAGAACGTGGGAGCGGCGGTGATGCGCGCTACGAAATGCTCGTCGACCTTGGTGACCCACAGTTGGTGGCCATCCTGCGCGTCGAGCCCATAGACATTGGCGTGGGCATCGCCGAAGAACACGCCGTACTTCGTTGCGCCCTGTCCCCTGACGCGCCCGACACTCAGCGCGTTGCGCACGGCGCCTTTGGTTTGATACGACCAGTAAACGCAGCCGGTCTTGGCATCCAGCGAATAGATATAGCCGATATCGGTGCCTACGAAGACGCGTCCGGAAACTACAGTGGGCTGGCCGTAGGCGGATAAGCCGGTGGGATAACCAAATGCCCACTTGAGTTTCAAGCGCGGCACTTGTTCGGCGGTCAGCCCGGCATTCTTAGCCGATTGAAAGCGCGTGTTGCTCAGGTCCGCGCCCCAGCCGTTCCACGCCGGACCCGCCGCCGGATCGGCCAGAGGAGGATTCGAGGCGCAGTGGTTCGGCATGTCCTTGGCATCGCCCTGCTGCAGGCTGCCGAGCGGGCGGCCGCTCATAAAGGTGGCCACCATGCGCCGCTGGTCCTCGGACAAAGCATCGCCCTGTCCCTTCATCGGCCCGGTAGTCAGCGCGGCGTAGATCTTCTCGGGCGGCATCTCGCGGATGGCCGCGGGCGATGGCGCCCTTTCTACGTTCGGGTTGCCATGACACCCCATGCAACGCTGCTGGAACACCGCGAAGCCGGATTCGGTGCCGGCAGACTGCACGTTTTGGGGGCGGGGCGCCTGGGCGCTGGCCGACGTGGCCAGAACGGCGATGGCAAGCAACTTGAGATGGTTCATGGGTCCCTCCATAAGTACGGCCTGTGTCGGGAAGCTCCTACATCAACGCCGTCGGCCGCCGGCCCCAGTTCTTGCCTTTGTCCTTGGCAATGGTCTCAACGTCCTTCACATAAGCCGTCGCCTGCGTGAGGATGTGGTGCAGGTCGTTGCCGATGCTGATAAAGGGAAATCCCTTTTCCAGAAATTCGCCGACGCGCGCCGTGCCGAACAGGAACAGGCCGAGAATCACCTTATTCTTATTGGCGGCCGCTTTGAGCTTGTCGGTGGCCGCCTGCAGCTCGGGCGACGTGTACATATCCGGGAACTTGTACTTTTCGTAGAGCCCCATCGACATGCACAGGTCGTTCTGTCCGAGGAACAGAATATCCACGCCCGGAACGGCGGCAATCTCATCGATGTGCTGGATGCACGAAGCCGTTTCCACCTGGAGCGCCACGATGGTGTTCTCGTTGGCGGCGCCGGCATAGCCCAATAAACCGGCGCGGTTCATGCTGCGCTGCGGGAAGTAGACCGAGCGCGTGCCGGCGGTTGGATAGCGCGCACAGCTCACGGCCTGCCGCGCTTCCTCGGCGGTGTTGATGTATGGAATCAGCACGCCGTCCGATCCCATATCGAGCGCCTGCTGAATGCCGGGACGATCCTGGTATCCGCCCACGCGCACCAGCGATTTCGCGCCGCCGTTGGCAATTCCGGCCAGCATGCCCGAGAGGCTTTCGTATCCCATGGGCCCGTGTTGCGTATCTACCAGCAGCCAGTCGTAGCCGCTGTGCGCCAGTTGCTCGGCCACCGTCGGACTGTGGGAGTTCAGGAACAGGCCCAATTTCGGCTTTCCCTCACGCAGTTGTTTCTTAAACTCAGCTCCAGTGAGCGCTTCACTCATTGCAGTATGTTCTCCTGATGTCGGGCACGCGTCCGGTACCCGCAACCTGAGAGTATACAACGGTCAGTCGAGAAAGAACGGTGTCTCGTTTTCGCCGCGGAGGATCAGGTCGAAGCGATAGACCGGGAGGCCTCTGGAATCCGGCTTGTCGCCGCGAATGGCAAAGAGCCGGCGGCGTTGCGCGGGGTCGGTGACGCAGTTCAATACGGGATCGGCGATCTGTTCCGGCGTGTCGGAGAAAAACGCGGTGGTCACCAGGCGCCGCGTCAGGCCGATCGCCAGCACCATCAGGTTCACGTGCGGGCAGCGCGTTGCGCCATTTCCGTTGGCCCGGCCAGGTAGCACCGTGCGGAATCGGTAGCGCCCCTGCGCGTCGGTCCGGTAGCGGCCCCATCCAAAAAATCCGGGGTCGGCCTCGGCAAACCGAGGATCGAGCGGATTGCGGAAAACACCGTTCGCGTCCGGCTGCCAGATCTCGACCACCGCGTTCCGCACCGGTACATTCCCTTCTTCGACTACGACGCCTTCCAGAAGAATGTGTTGGCCGCGCGCCGTTTTTCCAGCAATTTGCGTCAGATCGCCGCAGCCCTCGGCAAACTGGCCCGGGAAGAACGGGCCGATGGTGCCGTATGGAGTGGGTGTCATATCAATCCACCGCCGGCGTGGCGCGTTTGCCGCGCATGACGAAGTCCAGGTGGAACTTCAGAATGTTGAAGGTCCCCACCGAAGTGGGTTGCGGCTGGAGCAGCAGGCGCTCGCGCGCTTCGGGATCGGGCACACCGTTAAACAGAAGGTCCGTTTCATTCAGCGGCTCGCCGGGGAAGAAAATTTGCGTGACGTAGCGGTTCATCCAGCTGGGTCCAAAGATGGAGAAATGGATATGCGGCGGCCGCCACCACCAGTCCGATTCCATCACGGGGTAGGCGCCGGGCTTGATCGAGCGAAATTGATACTGGCCTTCCGAATCGGTAATTAAGCGGCCCTCACCGGTGAAGTTGGGGTCGAGCGGCGCTTCGTGCCGGTCGAGCTCATGGACATACTTACCGGCGGCGTTGGCCTGCCACAGCTCGATCACCGCGCCGGCCAGCGGGCGGCCGTCTTCATCAGTGACGCGGCCCGATACCGAAATGAGCTGGCCCATGCCGCGCGGACCGCCAGCCACTTTCGCAGACAGGTCGCCATCACCAATTTCCAGCCGATGTTCCAACTCGGTGGGTCCGGTAAGTTCCGAAAGCGTGAGCGGGCGGCGAATCAGCGGCCGGCTGGGATTGCGCGTGAAGCTGCGCGGGTATCGGTCGATCAGCCGCAGAGATTGAGAGCGATCTTCGTACGGCTCGTACTGAATCTCGGGTGATGGTTGCGTAACCGTGGAGTTCTTCGCGGGGCTGGACATGTCCTCTGAGTTCGATTGATTCTATCACCTTGGAGGGTTGCGGCCGGCGCGGATGTGTGGGCCGGACAGTTTCCGATAACGCCACTTTCAAGGAAATTGGCGTCGTCTACAATCATTAGGATGGGTGACAACGAGTCAACGGCGTCCGAAGAAAGTATCGAACGCCAGTTTCTTGAAGAGGCCGTCAACTGGTCGCGACTCTCTCGGGCAAACAACGATCCGAAGCGCGCAAACAAGGTGTACGACCGGCTGTACAAGTTGTTAAAGCGAAAAATGCGTCGATTCCCTGATCGGGGTGAAGCCGCACTTAAGCGTATCTCTAACATAGACGATCTCGGTGTTCAGCTCATGGCCGCGACCGCGCTCCTGGCCGTGGACGAAGCTTTCGCAACCAAACTCCTCGAACGTATACGTGATACCGATCCGGGCCTTATTTCCTTTGACGCGAAGATGACGTTGCCAGAATGGCGGAAGGGCTCCATCCGCGAATATTGGAGTTAGCCGCATTTTTTGCCGAGCGGTCAACGGGATTATCGGAAACTAGACCCGTTCTATGGGCGGTCCACGATGGTTCCCTTGTGCGACTAGCCATAGGCGGCAGCCCCCGTCTACCAGTTCGTCTTAAATTCGTGCAGGCACGTCCAGCAGCGGTATTTCCCCATGACCGGCCGCGAGATGGAGCGGTGGAACATGCGGCACCGGGTCTTCCCGATCGAGGTCTGCAGAGCACCCCATAGCCGCGCAGGGGCCAAGCTCGCCGGCAGAGTGGGTACGTGGTAGGAGAGCCGGACGTCCGCTACCAGTTGCTGTTGAATTCGCGCTTGCATTTTAAGCAGTAGTATCTTCCGCTGACCGGGAGAGAGACCTCGCCGTGGAACTGTCGGCAGACGGCGCGGGACATGCGGTTGCAGATGGCGTCCCACAGGGTCGCCGCCGTGATCGGCACGCGCGGCTGGTAGCGCTCCCTGGTTGCCATCGAATTCATTGCCATCGCATACGCCTCACAGCCTTCCATCGGAGGTGTGTTCTCCCTACCCCAAATTATGGATCTAGCCCCAAACGGGACGCGAGTACCGGCCGTCACAGCACGAGTACCAGAACCTTCCATAGCGCCCGCGGCTTATCCCATGACAGCCTTTGATGTTTGGCGATTACCGTTTATATTTCAATGGGATTCGGATTCACTAAGTAAAGGTGGCACTTATCTATGATGGCGCGGAGCTTTTTCGGGATGCTGTCGTCGGACCTGGCGATCGACCTGGGTACGGCAAACACCCTGGTCTTTGCACGCAGCAAGGGAATCGTGGTCAATGAACCTTCGATAGTAGCCTTGCGCCGCGATTCGGGCGCTGTCGAGGCGGTTGGGACGGAGGCCAAAGAGATGCTGGGCCGCACTCCTGAGCAGATCACGGCCGTGCGGCCGATGAAGAACGGCGTCATCGCCGATTTCAAAGCGACCGCGCAAATGCTGCATCATTTCGTCCAGAAGGCGCATTCGCGCAAGCGGCTGGTACATCCGCGCATTGTGATCGGAATCCCGAGCGAAATCACGCCGGTGGAGCGGCGCGCGGTGATCGATGCGGCGTACGGCGCCAAGGCCAGCGAAGTCCACCTGGTGCAGCAACCCGTGATGGCAGCGGTCGGCTCGGGTCTGCCCATTGCGGAGCCGATCGGCAATATGGTGGTGGATATCGGCGGCGGCACCACTGACGTGGCCGTGCTTTCGCTGGCCGGCATTGTGTACTCGCACTCGGTGAGGGTCGCGGGCAACGCCATGGATGAAGTGATCATCGATCACATCAAGCACCGCTACAACATTCTGATCGGCGAGCGCACGGCGGAGGCGATCAAAATCGAGATCGGATCCGCATTCCCGCTAGCCAATCCGATGCGCATGGAAGTGAAGGGCCGCGATCTGGTGGGAGGCCTCCCAAAGAGCATCATGGTCAACGACGAGGAGATTCGCGACACGCTTTCCGGCTGCGTGAAATCGATTGTCTCGGCCATCAAGATTGCATTGGAGCGCACGCCTCCGGAACTGAGCGGCGACATTGCCGACCGTGGCATCGTGATCACGGGCGGGGGCGCGCTGTTGAAGAATCTCGATATTCGCATCCGCCAGGATACGGGGCTGACGGTGTCGATCGCAGATGAGCCGCTCACGTCGGTAGCGCTTGGAGCCGGCAAGATGCTCGGCGATTTCCAGTTGCTGCGCAAACTGTCGGTGAATTAGGTCAACCCCTCAATTTGGGCAGTTCAATCTGGGCGAGCGCCTATAATATGGAAGAGCCCCGATGACCAAAGTCCAAATCCGCTTCCGCTTGCAGAGACCGCTCGATGACGAGTTGCTGCGCCGCATCTCCGATGCGTATGCCATCTACGGAATCCAAAGGATTCAGTTAGACCCCGCGAAGGAAGGGCTGACCGTCGAGTACGACGCGACGCGGCTGCGTCCGGCGGAGGTGGAATCGGCTTTGGCCTCCGCCGGCATTCCGATCCAACCTGTCGCCGGGTAGCGAACTGCTGCCAATCAGAACGTAAACCGCGCCACCAGTTGGCCGCTGCGCGGCTGCGCCCCAGCTCCCTGTAGCCAGCTAACATACCCGAAGCCAGAGGACAAAGTAGCACCGGGGTTGGCGTGGCCGGTGGGGCTGGTGATCGTGGTAGCTCCGCTATCGCTGGGCAGGGAATAAAACAAGCGGTTGAAGATGTTCTGGAATTCCGCCCGGACCTGCAGCGACATTCTCTCTTTGATGCGGAAGGTGCGCGCCAGCGCCATGCCTTCGGCGGGCTGCCGCTGCCACCGAAAGTCGTTGAAGTAGGCTGCCGATTCGCCGAACGTGCCATACGGCGGTTCCACCCACGCCTTGGGATTCAGAATCAGTTGCGTGGTTGGATCGAAATTGGAATTGGGATTCACCAGAAACAGTGGCTGGCCGGGCACCCGATTCAGGAACGTGTAGCCGCCGCCCCAAATGGCGGGATTGTTCGATGGTCCTCGCTGCAGGTTTGCCAGCAGGCCATTGGCGGAGTCCGCACTTTGCAGGATCTGGCCGCTCTGATAGCGCAGAACGCCGCTGAAGGTCCAGTCACGTGCTACCCACGACAGCGCCTTGAGACCGGTGCTGTCGGCCTGCAGTTTGGGTGTTATGTAGCTGAACGAAATAACTAGCTCCTGGGGCAGACTGAAGCCGGAAATCTCTTTGTTCATCCCGTAATTAAACACGTCGTTGATCAGCGGCGGGGAGGGAGTGAGGTAGGCGGTGTTGGAGTTCGTGCCGTCGGTGAGTTCCTTCTCCCAGGTGTAGGCCACCTGCGAGCTGAACCCATGCGAGAACCGCTTGGTCATCTTGATCTGGAGCGAGTCGTACCACGTATCTCCCATGGGCGGCCCCAGGAAGGGCGGGATGCCGAGCCACTGCGGGTACGGCCGCAGCGCCTGCCCCAGGGGTTGGGTGGCGGGAAATCCAGGATAGACGCTATTGGGATTGGCCAGGTACGGGAAGCGAGCGATGACAGTCGGCGAATTGATGGGCGTATTGAGCAGCTTGGCGTCGGCCGGATTGGTCACGTTGATTCCGTATTGCGAGAGCAAGCCCTGAGGAGTAAGGGCATTGTAATTGAGCCCGGAAGCTTCCGGCGCCACCCACCAGGCGCCCCGATTGCCCACGTAGGCGGCATCTACCACCAGGTTGGGTGTAATCTCCCGCTGGAAGCCGATGCTCCATTGAAAGATGCGCGGCAGCCGGCCCGCGTTTGCCGCAATCGAAATGAACGGCGCGGCGGGAGGGATCACTCCGGATGCCGTAGGAGCCGGCGAATAAGGAGTGCTGAGAAACGAACTCGGCCAGTTGAGCACGGGATTGCCATATACATTACCCGGCCCGAAGGAATCTCCGTATTTCAGAATCGCCGCGGGCGATCCGTAAGCCGGGGTTCCCAGAGAAAGATAATCCGCAGCGCTGTGGCTCACACCCGCGTCATCCGCTTGCGACCCATAGGAAATGGCGCCCCCCGCGCGGAACACGGTCTTGGGTGTGATTTGGTATGCCACTCCCAGATGGGGTCCGATGGAGTAGGGGTAGGTTCGGGCAAACTGGCAGCTGCAGGTGGCCTGGTATTCCGGCGCACCCAGCCGCCCGCCCACGGTCGGATTGGGGGTGTTGAAACCGGCACTCTGCATACGGCCATATTCTTCCTGCCACAGGTTCGCGTAATCCCAGCGGAGGCCGTAATCGAAGGTCAACTTGCGAGTGATCTTCCAACTGTCCTGGAGATAAAGCGAATAGGCGTGATAACCCAGACGCAAATCCGCAACCCGGCCTATCTGGTTCCCGTCCGCCAGACCGAGAAAGAAACTGGCGTAGCCAAATCCGCTACTGGCCGTAGTGGTGAACGGCAGACCGAATTGCCAGGGATCGCTGGTCTCGATCGGCGAGAATTCAAATTCCCCCTGGGCGCGGCCGGTGGTGACGGTGGGCAGGCCCTCAAAGAGCGCGGTCGCGCCCAGCTTGTACGTGTGGTTTCCCTTCACCCAAGTAGCGTTGGCGTTAAAGGTTGGCTTGATATCGTATTGCGATGGCGCGTTAAAGAAATAGCCCGTGCTGACATTGGTTGGGTATGGGCCGCCGCCGCTCCAGCCGCCCCCGAGCGCACTGTACATGCCTGATAAGTAAATGAAGTTCTGGGCTGGAAAGGCAACGCCGTCCGGAAACAGTTTCTGCGCCGCCTGGTTGTAAGTGGGGCCGTTCTGAGGATAGGACATGTGCAGAAGGCCCGCGCCAAAGTGCAACAACAAGGTTGGCGTGAGGGTTGCGTCCAGGTTGAGGCGGATAGTTTGCGCCAGATAGTTCTCGGATTGCAAAGTGCTGAACGGTTGCGGGAAGCCGTTGTTCTGCGGCGATTCCGTGCGCGTCACGGAATAGTACCCGGACAACTTCATCTTGGCACTGATGATCTGATCGATCTTGAGGGAAGGAATGGTGGTGTGCCGGAAATTCGCGTAGCCGGGCGCCGTGTAATTCACCAAGCCGGGCGTATTGGGCATGGGAATCATGTTCTGAACGATTGCCGCCGTGGGATCCATCTCGCTCGGCGGAATCATGTTATTGGGAAAGGGATTGCGCACGACGGAGCCACTCATCAGCCTTTGCGTGGTGGGATCGAAGACCTGATTGAGGCAAACCATCTGGCCGGCCGGATCGGGGCCGTTGCACGCAACTTTGGGGTTGAGTGCGCCACTGAAATCCCCACTGCGTTGGGCCACAGTGGGCACGATAGCCTGTGTATTGCTCGTGAACGTGCTCTGACGGAACTGCTCAAAGCTGACGAAAAAGAAGGTCCTGTCGTGGCCGTTATAGATCTTCGGAATAACGATCGGCCCGCCTACCGTAAAGCCAAAATCGTTCTGCCGGATGGGATTCCGTATGTGCTGGCCTTCCTTGGTTGGGTTGACGGTACCTGCGTCCGTAAAAGGCAAACCGGCGTTCAGGGCTTCGTTCACGAAATAGTCGTACCCGCTCCCGTGGAGCTGGTTGGTGCCGGATTTCATGGTGTAGTTGAAGTAACCGCCACCCGCTTTGCCGTACTCGGCGGCGAAGTTACTGGTTTGGATGGCGACCTCCTGGATAGCCTCCACGCCCGCCTGGTTGATCTGGGTGCGCGACTGGTAGAAACCGTTGGTGGCGTCCTGCCCCTCCAGGTTGATGGATTGGGAACTGGAAGGCATGCCATTGATACGCATGATGTAATCGGTTGAGAAACGCGCGCCCGGCAGCAGTTCGACCGCGGCCAGCGGGTTCCGGATGTTACCCAGGCCGCTCGGGTTGGATTGGGTGTTAAGCGAGCCGGCGAGCGTTAGGATCGGAAGTTCGTCCAATGTGCTGGTGGAGATGTTGCTGGCTACCTCGCCGCCTTCGGTCTTCAGCAGGGGCGCCGCGGCTTCCACGGTGACGGATTCGGTGTTGGACCCAACCTCCAGAATCGCGTCGACGCGCAGCGTTCCGGCTACTTCCACTACCAGCCCGGGCCGAACAAATCGCTTGAATCCAGCCACGCTTACCGTTAAATCGTAGGTCCCGACCGGCAATTGCGAAATGGTGTAGTTACCCGTCGCCGAACTGGTGACGTCGTAAACCGCATCCGTGGCGACGTTCTTGGCCTCGACCGCCGCGCTGGCGATCACGGCGCCAGCCGGATCGGCAATGGTACCGGTAATGGTGCCGCGGTCGCTTTGAGCCAACGCGGCAGAAGCACAGACGAACACACTAACAACAATCCACAGGGAACGCATGGGGCGACCTCCAGTGATGTAAGAAGCCGTTTACTTAGAAAAAGAGACTGTCGCCCGCCACACCCAAGTTCCCTGAGATTGAAACGTGTGGCGAGTCTATCCCAGCTTGAAACCAAGGTCAAGCGAAAAAAGCTCGAAAAAGCCTCAAAAAAAAGACCTATCTGGCGTCGAGGTGGGGCGGTGCCTTGCGCTGCCCGTAGAAAGGCTATCGCCGGATAAAGAACGATAGCGCCAGCGCGAAGCCCACGAAGATCACGATGCGGCGGACGACCGCCCCGCCCAAACGGCGCGCGAAGCCGGCGCCCAGGACCCCGCCCGTGATCGACCCCGCTACCATGATCACCACGTCCGGCCAGTACACCATTTTGTTGGCTACGAAATAGATAATGGCCACGCCGTTGATGGTGCTGCCCAGCAGAACCTTGAGGCCGTTCATCTGGTGCATATCGGTGAGACCGATGATGCTGAGCGCGGCCAGCATCAGGATCCCGATGCCGGCTCCGAAGTAACCGCCGTAAACCCCGACCGCCAGTTGAAATAGCAGCGCGCCAGCCAGCCATTTTGCGGATCGATGCGCCTCCGCAGGGGCCGACTTCAAACGACGCTGCACCGGTTCCTGCGCCATAAACAGCACCGTGGCAAACAGAATCAGGAATGGCACCAGCCGATCGAATACCGCAGGCGGGGTGATGCGCAACAGACTCGCGCCCACGAGGCCCCCGATGAGACTGGGAAACACCAGCAGGAACAGCCGAGGTTCGGCGGTGCGCAACTCGCGGCGATATCCCCAGGAACTGCCCAGCGTGCCGGGCCAGATGGCGACCGTGCTGGTGGCGTTGGCGGTCACAGAGTTCAGGCCTAGCCATATCAAGGTGGGGAAGGTGATCAGCGTGCCTCCGGCTGCCACGGAGTTGATCACTCCCGCCAGGAAGGCGGCGCCGAATGCGGCGGCAGAGTGGAGAAAATCAAGCCCGAGCAAGGTACCAGCTTACCCGAATCGGCCGCCCGGCTATGATGGTTACAGCGTGGCCGGCGTTTATCTTTCTTATCCCTTTTGCGCGCAGAAGTGCACGTACTGCAACTTCGCGTCCGGCGTGTTTCCACGCGAGCAGGAACGGCGCTACGTCGCGGCGCTAGCCGGGGAATTGCGCGCACATTCCTGGCAGTGGCAGCCCGAAACGGTCTACTTGGGTGGCGGCACTCCGAGCATTCTGGATCTGGATGACCTCCCTTCTTTGCTGGCGCTAATCCCCGGACGGCCGTGGCACGAAGCCACCATGGAAGCCGCGCCCGGCTCAATCACGCCGGAGCGGGCGCGCGCGTGGGTGGAGTGCGGGATCAACCGCGTCAGCCTGGGAGTGCAATCGTTCGTGGAGCGCGAGATCCGCCGTACCGGCCGCAAACATACCGCGCAAATCGTCGAGCAGGAAATCGCGGTTCTCCGCAAGGCCGGCATCGGCAACGTAAACATTGATCTGATTGCCGGCTTATCGGCGCAAACCGAAGCGAGCTGGCGCGAATCGCTGGGTTGGATCGAACGCCTCGATCCTCCGCATGTTTCCGTCTACATGCTGGAAGTGGACGAGGATAGCCGGCTGGGCAAAGAGATGCTCCTGGGCGGGGTGCGCTACGGCGCTGCGGATACGCCGGACGACGAACAGACCGCCGGCTTTTATGAGATCGCCGTGGAAAGACTTGCGGCCATCGGAATTCGACGCTACGAGATTTCGAATTTCGCGCGGCCCGGTTTCGAATCGCGGCACAACTTGAAGTATTGGAGGCTCGAGCCATACGTGGGCCTCGGCGCCGATGCCCATTCGTTCGATGGGCACACGCGATCCCAGAATGGCGAGTCGGTCGCGGAGTATCTTGCGGGCGCGTCCGTCGAATCCGTTCCTGCCCGTGTAGAGGAAGAGCGTTTCTTCGTCGGTCTTCGCCTGATGGCGGGAGTCAGGCCCGAGCCGGAGGAATGGCGGCGCTACGAAACGCCCATCCGGCGCTGCCTGGATGAGGGCCTGCTCGAAACGGAAGACGGCGTGCTCCGGCTCACCGGCCGTGGCGTGCTGCTTTCGAACGAAGTGTTTCAGGAGTTCATCACCACATGATCGATCTGCGTAGCGACACGGTCACCAAGCCGACGCCCGCGATGCGTCGCGCCATGATGGAGGCCGAGGTCGGTGACGACGTGTATGGCGAGGATCCCACGGTCAACCTGCTGGAGCAGCGGGCGGCCGAGATCACGGGCAAAGAGGCCGCGCTCTTCGTGCCGTCGGGCACCATGGGAAACACCATCGCCGTCAAGCTGCACACCACTCACGGGCAGGAGGTGATCTGCGATTCCCGCTCGCATGTGCTCGATTATGAGCTGGCTATGATGGCCTGGTTCTCCGGGTGCGTGCCGCGCACGATTGAGACGGAGGATGGCATTCTCACCTGGGACCAGGTGCGTCGCAAGATTCGCCCGCATGGACCGCACTGGGCCAAGACCGGCCTGATCGAACTCGAAAACACGCACAATATGGCCGGCGGGACGGTGTACCCCTTGCAAACCATTCGCGAGATCTGCGGGGAGGCTCACGACCGCGACTTGAAAGTGCACATGGATGGGGCGCGCGTATTCAATGCTGCGGCCGCGGCCGGTGTTCCGGTCCGCGAGGTCGTGGCTCCGGTGGATACGGTGATGTTTTGCGCCTCCAAGGCCCTGGGCGCGCCGGTGGGCTCGCTGCTGGCAGGCACGGCGGATGCGATCGCGCGTGGCCGGATGTATCGCAAGCGTCTTGGCGGCGGCATGCGGCAGGCGGGTGTGCTGGCGGCGGCCGCGTTGATCGCACTCGAAGAAACACCCAGGCGCCTGGCGGACGACCACGCCAATGCGAAGTTTCTGGCGGAGGGGCTTTCGCGTATTCCGGGAATTGCGGTGGACCCTGCCAGGGTGATGACCAATATCGTGATTTTCGACGTGAGCGGCACCGGCTTGGCCAGCGCGGAGATCAGCTGGCGGCTCAAGCAGCGCGGCGTTCTGATGAATGGCGTCAACGAGCTACAGATGCGCGCCGTGACACATTACGATGTGGACCACGCCGGTTGCGAGCAGGCCCTCGAGGCGATGGCATGCTGCGCGCGAGAGAAGTAGTGGGGTCAGCCCTTCTGGGCTGCCGCCGGGCTTCCGCCCGGCGTCGAATCGCGGGAGTAATTGCTTTAGCACTGACGCCCCTATGCCTGTTCGCCCAAGCCGCCGACGAAACCCGCCGCATCTACCACCAACGCTATGCTGCACGCATGGAACCGCTGCTGTGTGAAGTAGTCGGGTTTCGCACGGAAGCCGGGCACCCGGATGCGGTATCGCAGCAAGCGCGCTGGATCGAGCGGCAGGCCCAGGCGCTGGGGTTGATCTACCGCGAGGCGGGGCCAGTGACGGAGGTAGAGCTCGCCGGCCCGCCAGGCGCGCCCGTGCTCGGCCTCGTGGTGCACGGCGATATCCAACCGGCAGGTGAATCCGAATGGACCGTGCCGCCATTCTCCTGCACGCGCAAGGACGCATATATCTATGGCCGCGGAGTGGCGGATGACAAGGGGCCGCTCGTCCAGGCGCTGCTGGCGATGGCGGCCCTGCGAGATAGCCGGTGGCCGCTGACGCATACGATTCGCCTGCTGGTGGGCAGCGACGAGGAGAGCACCAACCTGGACATCGCCACGTATTTGAAGTCGCACCGCGCGCCCGACCTTTCTTTGGTGCTTGATAGCGCATTCCCGGTTGTCGTGGGCGAAAAGGCTTGGGACCGGCTGGACGTGACCGCGGCGGATCCATACCGGCCGAGGGGCACCACCGGTGTGCCGCCGCTGTGGGAGATCATTCAACTCGACGCCGGAATTGGCGCCAGTATTGTGCCGCCGAGGGCCACTGCACGACTGCGTCGAGTGCCCAATCTTCCCGTCAACCCCGAAGATATTCGTGGCATCTGCCCCATCAGCATGCCCCAGGGATACCGCTGCGAAGCCGTGCAGGACGGCAGTGACATCAAGGTAACCGTGACCGGGAGAGCCGCCCACGCCGGTGTCAATATCGAAGGCGGCCGTAACGCTCTCGTGGCGTTGGCCAATATCATTCGCGCCAAAACGGTCTTCAGCGGCGCGCGCGACCTGCTGGAGTTCGCTTCGATCGCAGGCAAGGACCTATACGGCACCGGACTGGGGCTAACGGCAAACGATCCGTTGTGGGGCCGGTACGCCGTTAACGTAGCCACGCTTAAGCCCGCCGAAAACGGCGCTCTCACGCTCGCAATCAATCTCCGCCGCCCTCCGCCCACGACTCATCAGCAGATCCAGGCGTATCTGCGGAAATTCGTCACGGATTTCAATCGCGAGCACCACACCTCGCTCGAATTCGGCGGCTACTTCCAGGACGAACCGTTGTCGTTCGACCCTAACTCCAAAATCGTCAAGCGCCTTGTTGCCGACTATGCGCGTGCGACCGGCCAGACCGAACCGCCCGCTATCTCGGGAGGCGCGACATACGCCAAGCGTCTCCCCCACGCCATCGCATTCGGGATGTGGTTTCCCGGCAAGCCGTATCCGGGGCATGACGTCGACGAACGAATTCTGGTAGCGGATCTAGACCGCGGCGTGGACGTTTTGCTCGAAGCGCTCGGCGACATTGCGTGCTCGCCGCCGATCCGGGAGCCATTCCGGCCCTGAGGAACCACCGGCGCACGGTAAAATGACCAAGATGAGCGACAAATACTATCGAGAGAATCAATGGTGGGTGAGCCCGTATAACTACGCCCCCGAGGTGCGCGCGAAATTCGACCTGCCCGAAAAAGTCAGTATCCACGATGCCACGCTGCGCGATGGCGAACAGACGCCCGGCGTCGTCATGAGCGTTGCCGACAAGATTGAAATTGCCGAAAAGCTGGATGAGATCGGCGTAGACCGCATCGAAGCCGGCATGCCCGCCGTCTCGGATCAGGATTTCGAAGCCATTAAACAGATCTCTCGCTTGGGATTGAAGTCGCGGATCTACACCTTTGCCCGCGCCATTACGGCCGATATCGACAAAGCCATCGAGTGCGGGTGCCACGGCGTGATCATCGAAGTCCCGATCGGCTACCCGAAGCTGAAATATCAGTTCAAGTGGACCTGGGAAGACGTGCTGCGCAAGAGCGTCCCCGTGATCAACCATGCCAAGTCGCGCGGCTTGCACGTGGTCTTCTTCCCGTATGACACGACGCGCGCGCGCCAGGAGGATTTGCAAAACCTGCTCACGCGCATCATGCAGGATGCGCCGCCCGATTCGGTGGGTGTGGTCGATACCATGGGCTGCATCTTGCCGGAGGCGATCAAGCACTTGGTGCGGCTGGTGAAGTCTTGGACGAAGCTGCCGGTCGAGGTGCACACTCACAACGATTTTGGATTGGGCGTGGCGACCGAACTGGCCGGCGTCGAAGCCGGCGCCGAGGTCGTGCACAGTTGCGCCAATGGCTTAGGCGAGCGCACCGGTAACGCCGCGCTCGAAGAGCTGATCGTCGCGCTGCACGTGCTCTACGGCTACGACACGCACTACAACCTGGCCAAACTTCCGGAGTTGGGCCAACTCGTCAGCCGCATCAGCCAGTTCAGCATCGCCGTCAACAAGCCGATTCTGGGCGAACGAAACTTCACTCGAGAATCGGGAATCGGCGTGGATCTGGTGGTGAAAGAGCCGCTGGCCATGTTTGGAACGCATCCCGCGCTCACCGGGCGCGTGGGCGATGTGGTGTTGGGAAAGAAAAGTGGCAAAGCCTCCATCACCTATCACCTGGAGCTTTTAGGAATCACCGCCGACGATGACACCGTTTCCGAGATCCTGAAACGGGTTAAGGACAAGGGCATCGAAAAACGCGGGCTGCTGACGCCCGCGGAGTTCCAGGAGATTGTCCGGGCCGTGACGGGCGCAGCCGCCGAACCCGCCCGAGCGTAGGGGTCCGCCGTGTTACGCCGTCTGCTGCTCATTTTCGCGCTGTCCGCCGCGGCGGTGATGGCGCAGACGCCCGCCCCGGCTCCGCAGCCGACCACAGATCAGCAGAAGCAGGTCAGAACCTACACACTCCCGCCTGAGAAGCTAGCCAAGGCGATCGCCTACTCGCGCGCCAGGAATTGGCTGCACTTCATCGAGTTCGCGTACGGCGCCGTCGCGCTGTTAGCCGTGCTGGCGTGGAAACTAGCGCCGCGCTTCCGAAACTGGGCCGAGCGTGCCTCGCGCCGGCGCATCGTGCAGGCCTACATCTTCATGCCGCTGCTCCTGCTGACCCTCGACGTCTTGAACTTGCCGGCCTCGTTGTACGAACAGCACCTCTCCCTGGAATATGGCCAATCGATTCAGGGCTGGGGATCGTGGTTCTGGGATTGGACCAAGGGAGAGCTGATCGAGTTCGCGCTCGCCGGGGTCCTGGTGTGGATCCTGTATGGCGTGATCCGCCGCAGCCCGCGCCGCTGGTGGTTTTACTTCTGGCTGGCCTCCATCCCCATCGTGGTGTTTCTCCAGTTTCTGGCGCCGGTTGTGATTACGCCACTGTTCTACAAGTTTGAGCCGCTTGAAGCAAAGCAGCCTGCCCTGGTTGCCCAAATCGAAAAAGTTACGGCGCGGGGCGGCCTCGTGATCCCGCGCGACCGCATGTTCGAGATGAAGGCGAGTGAGAAACTAAACTCGCTGAATGCCTACGTGGCGGGCGTCGGCGCCTCCAAGCGCGTGGTGGTGTGGGACACAACCTTACAGAAGATGACGCCCGCGCAGACGCTCTTTGTCTTCGGGCATGAGATGGGGCATTACGTCCTCGGGCACGTTCTCCTGCTGATCGTCGCGCAGTGCGCGCTGTTTCTGATCTTGCTCTACGCCGGATACCTGGTTATGGGGCGGATCATCTTGCGGCGAGGCAAGCGGTGGGACATTACGGGTGTGGACGACTGGGCGTCGGCGCCATTGCTGCTGCTGGTGGTGACGGTGGTGTCCTTTCTGATCGAGCCGGCCGTGAATTCCTTCAGCCGCGTGCTCGAGCACAACGCCGACACATACGGATTGGAAGTGGTCCACGGGATTGTACCAGACGCGCCGCAGGCCGCCGCACATGCGTTTCAGATTCTAGGCGAGGTTTCCTTGTCCGATCCGAACCCCAGCGGGTTCATCAAGTTTTGGCTGTATGACCACCCCCCCGTGGCCGAGCGCGTTCGCTATGCCGCCGAATACAACCCGTGGGCAACGGGAACCCCCAAGTACGTGAAGTGATCGCCTTTGACAAATACCCTGAGTCCCGGTTAGAACTCTTCTACCGGTTAGCTGTCCTCGCTTTGTTGTGTACCCTCGCGTACTCGCTTACGGTCAGTCTTCCCCTTTTTGAAGATGATTACCCCTACCTCTCGCTGGTTCCAACCTACGGCCCGCCCAGTGCAATTCCAGCTCTCCTCTCACACCCTGTATACCGCCTGCGCGCTACTACTATCTGGAGCATTTATTTACTGTGGAAGTTGTTCGGATTCCGGCCGTGGGCATACCACGCAGCCAGCCTCGTGCTACACATCATGAATACGTGGCTGGTCTTTGCGATCGGCCGTGCATGGCCTCGGATGCGCCCCGCATCGTTTTGGGCAGCCGCCTTCTTCGCTGTCGCCGAAGGTCATCAGGAGGCTGTGATCTGGTTGTCGGCTATCAGCGAGCTGTGGATGTTTCTTTTCGGCGGGCTGGCCTTATGGTGCTGGTTACAAGATCGGCGCTGGGGTGTGGTGCCCTTCGCCCTGGCTTTGATTTCTAAGGAATCCGCGGTGATTTTCCTGCCGCTGTTTTTTCTGACCGCGCGCCGCGACTGGCGCAGGTGGCTCCCGTATCTCGCGCTTGCAGCCGTCGTGACCAGCTCTGTTTTCGCGAACCAAAGCGGGTCATTCCGCTTCTCGGATGGAAGCTTCTCCTGGCATGCGCCCTTCTGGCTCACGTGGCCTCGCGGGATTGCGCGAGTACTCTGGATTTGGGGCTGGATCGCCGCCGCGGCCATCTGGTTTCTGGCGGAAGAGCGGTCAAAACGCACGGCCCTGATCGCCCTTTTGTGGATCGCCATCGCGCTTCTGCCGTATAGCTTCCTGACCTACTCCACCGAGATGCCGAGCAGACATACGTACCTGGCAAGCGTGGGCCTCGCCTACCTGGTGGGTTTGGCAATGACGCTGTTGCCGGACCGCCGCTTGCTGGCTGCTGCTGCGGCGCTCATGCTGGTGCACAACGTCGGATACATCTCTATTAAGAAGCGCGCTCAATTTCTGGAGCGAGCGGCACCCACCGAACAACTGATCGCGATGGCGAAATCGACAAACCGGCCGATTTGGGTACGCTGCTTCCCGCGAACCGGCTGGATCGCAGAGGAAGCAGTCCGCTTCGCCGCCAGCCGCCAACCTTCCGGCTTGGTCTGGAGTGAGGCGGAAGCCCGCGCACGCGACGCAGCAGACTTCTGTTACGCACCTAGTGGTCTGCATCACAAATAACGAGGCCTATTTCGCTGCCTTTTGTGGGGCAGACCGTCGTCCTTTGCGGTCTGCCAGCGCGTGCGAAGCGCGCCTGTGCGGCGGCGGCAGACGACGAAAGCCGATCGTCCGCCCGCAGAAAGAGACTATGTTCTGCATGCCGCGGCTTAGACCGCCCAGGAGGAATCGGCCCCGGTGGGCAGCACGTGGCTCCCCTCCAGCCGGCGCAACAGCGATAAACGGAAACCATCCACCAGCGCCAGCCAGGTGGCCTCGATTAAATCGGCGGAAACTCCTTGCGTCACCCAGCGAGACCCGGATTCGTCCCATTCCACGGACACGCGCACGCGCACGCTGGTGCCTTGCGAGAAGTCGAGGATCTGCACCCGGTAATCGGAAATCTTCAAGCTCGTGATTTCGGGATAGAGCGCGAACAGGCACTGCCGCAGTGACCGTTCGAGCGCATTCACGGCGCCATCGCCATCCTCGGTCTCCGAGCGCACGGCATCTGCGATGCGCACCGTGGCCGTCGCCGTGCTCACCGGCGCGGAATAGAGAGCGGCATGGCTCGTCAACTCGTACCGCTCCGCGATGAACGGCCGCATGTCGGGCCGGAGCGCCTCGCGCACCAGCAGCTCCAGAGTGCCATCGGCCGCTCGCAGTTCGTAGCCGTCGGCTGCCAGAAACTCGAACCGGCCTTCCAGGTCGCGCCGCGCCGCCTCGCTTAATGCCGTAACCAGCTTCGGATCCACAGTGTCCAGTAGAGAACCTTCCGCCACAGGGGCCGGCGGAACGCCCGCGCGGCCCCGCCGGCCCAGCGCCTCCCGGCCGGCTTCGGCTACTAGGCGCGCCACCAATGTCATTTCGCCCAGCCGCTCGCTGCCGATGATCGTGTGCCCCAGCTTGCGTTCCAAATTCGAGATAACCGAGCAGAGATTCGCCAACCCGCGGCGGTCTCCATACGCATTGATCGAGCCTTGCACGTGCGTGAAGCCCTGCTCCACGGCTGCCAGTGTGTTCGCCAGAGCCAGGTCGCAATCGTCGTGCCCGCAGATGCCCAGGACCCCGACGAAGCGCTTCCGCACCTCGGCGCACGTCTCGCGCACCAGCTCGGGCAACCCGCTGCCAGTGGAATCGCGCAGGCACAGCACATCGGCCCCCGCCGCTTTCGCGGCTTCGAGCGTGTGCCATGCAAATTGCGGCTCGCGGCAGAAACACTGGAAGAAGTCTTCGTCGCGGAAGATCACTTCGAGACCATGAGTCTTCAGGAAACGGACGGTCTCCCCGATCTTTTCGCAGAACGAGTCGTAGCAGCCCGCGCCCACCTGCCAGCACGACGCTTCCACGATCACCGTAGGCGCGGCGGAATCGACCGCCGCTTGGATTTCTTCGTCGCGCTCCACGGCATCGCGCACGGCTGCCAGCCGGACCGACGCTGCCAGGCGAAGCTGCGCTGGCTGGAACTCGCTGCGGGCATAGCCGAAGAACTTGCGAACGCTGGCGCTAGCGCCCGGACAGCCCATTTCGGCATAGTCAATTCCCAATCGGTCGAGCTCCTGGACAATCGCCAGCCGGTCGGCCAGGCTGAAAGAAAGATTGGCCCGCCCAGGGTAGTGCCCGAACGTGTTATCGAGTGCGAATACTCTCATCGCTTGCCTCCACATGTTCCCGCACCGCCTGGCGCCCTCGCGCCAGCGCGGCCAAATCGATCTCCAACCACTTCTGGCTGTGCACCAGCCGCTTGAGTACTTCCACCACTTCGTGCTCGAATGGCACGTGCGCGCGCTCTAACAACGCGCCCAACACCACCATGTTGGTGGCCTTCGCTCCGCCCAATTCGTCCGCGAAATGCGTGAACGGCGCGGCCACCAGGTCCACATCCGCCCGTCGGCAATCTTCCGGGCACGCTTCGCCGTTGTACAAAACCAAGCCGTGCGGCTCGACCGTGGGCAAGAACTTGCGCAGCGAAGGCTCATTCAACGCCACCAGCACGTTGGGCCGCGAGATGAGCGGCGACGCGATGGCCCTGCTCGAAATCCGCACATGGCAATTGGAAGTGCCGGAACGCATCTCGGGGCCATAAGAAGGCAGCCAGGATACTTGCCATCCGCCGGCCAGCCCCGCTTCCGCCAGAACCTCGCCGAGCAACAAGACGCCTTGGCCGCCGAAGCCGGCCACTTTGATGGCCAGGTCGAGAGGCGCGCGGTCCGCTGCGCTCACGGTCTCCTCATTGCTGTCCCGCGCCAGTCCCAGAACCTCGGGAAGCCGCTCCAGTTCGGGAGCCGCAGCGGGGGCGGGGCGAGACCCCGCCTCCTTAGTGCGGTCGCGGTATACCCCGAGGGGGAAATGTTTGGCCAGCTCTTGCTCCACCCACTGCTGCGCCGCCACCGGATCCATTTTCCAGATGGTGGGACACGGCGAAAGAACCTCGATCATGGAAAAGCCCAGGCCGCGCTTCTGCGCCTCCAGAGCTTTGCGGATGGCCCGGGCCGCACTCATGATCTGCTTGTTATTGCCCAGCGCGACGCGCTCCAGGTACACCGGCGCCTCCAGCGTAGCCAGAAGCTCGCACACTTTGATGGGGTAGCCTTCATTCCAGGGATTGCGGCCGAACGGCGTGGTCGTGCTCTTTTGGCCGATCAACGTGGTGGGCGCCATCTGCCCGCCGGTCATTCCATAGATCGCATTGTTGACGAAGATGAACGTGATGTTCTCGCCGCGGTTGGCCGCGTGGATGATTTCGGCCGTTCCGATCGCGGCCAAATCTCCATCGCCCTGGTAGCTCACCACGATGCTGTCGGGGTGCGCGCGGCGCGCTCCTGTAGCGACCGCCGGCGCGCGGCCATGCGCGGATTGGATGTTGCCCACATCGAAGTAGTAATACGCAAATACCGAGCAGCCCACCGGGCTGATCAAAATCGTCCTGTCTTGAATGCCCAGCTCATCGATGGCGTGCGCCAGCAGCTTGTGCACGATCCCATGGCCGCAGCCGGGGCAGTAGTGCGTCTGGTGCTGCAGCTCCGACTTGCGTTCGTACCGGTCGTAGAGGCAGCGCGCCTTCTCATGCAACATCGCGTATTCAGGCACGGCACACCTCCTGCCCCAGAACCAGCTTGCGTGCAAATCCTAAAACCTCTTCGGTGGAGGGGACGTTCCCGCCCACGCGGCTGTACAGCTCCACCGCGCAGCGGCCTTCGAGTGCCAGGCGCACATCCTCCACCAGTTGGCCCGTGCTCATTTCCACTACCGCAAATGTAGACGCGGTTCGCGCCAGCCGCCGGATCTCCGCCGTTGGGAACGGGTACAACGTGATCGGCCGCAACAAACCTAGCCGCATTCCTTCGGCCCGCCCTGCTTCCACGGCTTCTTTCAGAACGCGCGCCACGATCCCATAACCCACCAGCACGATGTCGGCATCTTCGGTCTCGAGGCATTCGAACCGTACCTCTACCTGTTCCGCCCGCTTGTATTTGGCCTCCAGCTTTCTTACGTGCTGCTCGAGCACGTCGGGTTCGAGGTAAATCGAGCAGAGCAGATTCTTGCGGCTTGCGGCAGTTCCCGCAACCGCCCAATCGGGTACAACCGGCGCCACCGCCTGGTCCGGAAAAGCCACCGGCTCCATCATCTGTCCGATGTAGCCATCCGCCAGCACTACCGCCGGATTGCGGTAACGATCCGCCAGCTCGAACGCCAGCAGCGTCAGGTCGCACATCTCCTGCACGGAATCAGGAGCCAGGACGAACGTTCGATAGTTACCGTGGCCGCCGCCTTTCACCACCTGGTGGTAGTCGCTCTGTTCCGGAGCGATGTTGCCAAGGCCCGGGCCGCCGCGCACGATATCGGCCACCACGCAGGGAAGCTCGGCGCCCGCCAGGTAGCTGAAGCCTTCCTGCATGAGGCTGATTCCGGGGCCGCTCGAAGCCGTCATGGCGCGGACACCGGCCGACGCCGCTCCATAAATCATGTTGATGGCGGCGACTTCGCTCTCCGCTTGCAAAAACACGCCGCCGGCCTGTGGCATGTAGAGGGCCGCCGCCTCGGCCACCTCGCTGGCCGGTGTGATCGGATAACCGTAAAACGCGCGGCAGCCGCCGAGGATCGCGGCCTTCACTACCGCTTCATTTCCCTTGATCAGTTGTTTGCGCATGACGGCTCTCCTCAGGCGGCTTTGGCAATTCGCCATACCGCAATGGCCCCCGGCTCGGGACACGCGAAGAAGCAGATGCCGCATCCGGTGCAGCCCGCGCCCACGTAGGTGACCGGATGATACCCGTACCGGTTCAAGAACGGGGCCAGTTGCAGAACCTTCGGCGGACACGCCTCCACGCATAGCCCGCAGCCTTTGCACTCTTCCGCATTCAAATCCAACCGCCCGCGGTCGATCGCTTTCGCTACGGATTCTCCGGCCACAACAGCCTCCTACGCCAATACCAAATCCGGCTTGCGGTCCAGGTAGTGAACCTTGGCCGCGAAGTCATAGAGCTCATCGCGAAACTTGGGATGCGCAATGGCAATCAACGCCTCGGCGCGCTGCCGCAATGTCTTGCCGTGCAAATACGCGACGCCAAATTCCGTTACCACGTAATGCACATCGGCGCGCGTCGTCACCACGCCGGCGCCCGGGTCCAGCATCGCAACAATGCGCGAAATCGTATCGCGTTTGGCGGTGGCAGGCAGCGCAATGATCGGCTTGCCGCCTTTGCTGCGCGCCGCGCCGCGGATGTAATCAAGCTGCCCGCCAAACCCGCTGTACGGCTTGGTGCCGATCGAATCCGAACAAACCTGGCCCGTCAGATCGACCTGGATCGCCGAGTTGATCGCCACCATGTCGTCGTTTTGCGCGATGATGAACGGGTCGTTGACGTACTGGATGGGATGGAATTCGAACATCGGGTTGCCATCCACGAACCGGAACAGCTTTTGTGTTCCCAGTACGAACCCCGCCACGATCTTGCCGCGGTGGAGGCTTTTTCGCTCGCCGTTGATGATGCCTGCTTCGATCAGCGGGATCACGCCGTCCGAGCACATCTCGGTGTGAATCCCCAGATCTTTCTTGTCGCCCAGGCACGACAGCACGGCATCCGGAATGCCGCCGATGCCCAGTTGCAGCGTGGCGCCGTCGGGAATCAAGCGCTCGATGTTTTGGCCGATCCGCCGCTGCAGCTCGGTAAACGGCTCGGGGTGCAGTTCCAGCAGAGGCCGGTCCGTCTCGACAATGGCCGTCACCCGGCTCACATGCACGAAGCAATCGCCCATGCTGCGCGGCATTTGCCGGTTCACTTCGGCGATTACGTGCGTGGCCGAGCGCGCCGCGTTCAGCGTGCAATCCACGCCCACGCCCAGGCTCATGAAACCGTATTCATCGGGAGGTGATACTTGCATCAGGACCACGTCCAGCGGCAGCTCGCCCGTCAGGAACAGCTCCTCGATTTCCCCCAACATGATGGGCGTGTAATCGGCCCGCCCCGCCGCTACCGCATCGCGCACATTCGGACCCAGGAAGAGTCCGTTGTGGCGGAAGTGTCCCTCATATTGCGGCAACGTATAGTCGGCCTTGCCGAACGTCAGCAGATGAATGATTTCGACATCCGATAAAACCGGCGCCCGCTCCAGCAGCGCCTCGGTCAAGACAGCCGGCGTCGCACAGCCCGGGTGCACGTATACCCGGTTCCCCGAACGGATCGCCTCGACAGCCTTCTCCGCACTCGTCAATTTCTGGCGGTACAGTTCAGACCAGTTCATGAAACTCAACACCTCCCAGTGGTGGGTCTCACTGACCCCTCCACTTCTGATTATAAGGCAAAATCAGAGAATAGAGTCTTTATAGGTAAATTTCCGGGTAATCCAGCAATTCAAAACGAGTGGGACAATCGTAAAACAGTACTATGCGGACACTAATGGTCTTCCTGATCTCGTTGGGCGTGGCGATGGCCCAACACCACCCCGCGCCGGCTCCGGAAAAGCCTGTGGTCCTTTATAAAGGGTTGGGCGCCTGGCGCCATCCGATCTCTACCCGCAGCCCGGAAGCGCAGAAGTTCTTCGACCAGGGTCTGGCGTTGCTCTACGGGTTCAACCGGTACGAGTCGCTGCGGTCGTTTCGCAAGGCTTCCGAATTGGACCCACAGGCGGCCATGGCCTTCTGGGGCATGGCGATGGCACAAGGGCCCTACATTAATATGGATGGCGACCCCAGCTACGATTTGAAAGCCGCTTGCATGGCCGTTGATGCCGGCCAGAAGTTCGCCGGCGCCCCGGAGCACGAAAAGGCCTACCTCAAAGCGGCGGCGACCTGGTGTGGCGATTCGAAACCCGATGCTTATTCGACGGCCATGCACGTGCTGGTAGAGCGATACCCCGACGATCTGGACGCCCAGACCATCTACGCTGAGAGCCTCATGATTCCCACGCGCTGGCACTGGTACCGCGCCGATGGAACGCCCGCCGAAGGAGTTCGAGAAGCCGAGCGCACGCTCGAAGCCGTGCTGCGGCGCTGGCCCGACCACGTGGGCGCGAACCACTATTACATCCATGCCGTGGAATCCTCGCCCAATCCTGAGCGCGCCATCCAGGCTTCATTGAAGCTGATGGGCCAGGTATCGGGGATGGGCCACCTGGTGCACATGCCGGGGCACATCTGGCTGGTCTTGGGCGACTGGGAAACCGCGGTCGATGTGAACACCCGCGCCGTGGCTGCCGATCGCGAGTACTTCGCGGCCACGAATGTAACCGGCACGTATTTCCCCTACTACGTGCACAATCTGGATTTCATCCGTTACGCGCGATCGATGCAGGGCCGCAAAGTGGATGCGTTTCGCGCCGCTGAAGCCGAATCTGCCGGCGCCGACCCCATGGTGCAAGTGATGCCCGAAATGGCGGAACAGATTTTCCCCGTGGTCGTGTTCACGCACGTGCGTTTTGCGGATTGGGACTACGTACTGAAGCTGCCGCAGCCCGCCGACAAGTTGAAGGTCAGCACCGCCGTATGGCATTTTGCCCGAGCCTTGGCCTTCGCAGCGCGGAACGACCGCACGAGCGCGGCTCAGGAGCGCGATGCCTTCGAATCTTTGCGAAAAACGCTGCCCGCCGATTCCCACTGGGGGCAGAACACGACGGCCGACGTCTTTCAAATGGCCTCGGAAGTTTTGGCCGCGCGTACCGCGAGCGCACCGGCTGAATCGGTGGAACATTGGCAGCGCGCCGTTTCGCTCCAGGATGCTCTCACCTACGACGAACCGCCCGCCTGGTATTACCCGTTACGAGAATCCTTGGGCGCGGCGCTCCTGCGCGCCGGCCAACCGGCCGAAGCGGAGAAGGCGTTCCGCGACGGTGTGAAACGCTCGCCGCGCAACGGCCGCATGTTATTCGGTCTGATGGAAAGCCTCAAAGCCCAAGGGAAAACGGAAGCCGCGGAAACGGTGAAGCGCGAGTTCGACGCGAACTGGGCCAAGGCCGATGTAAAATTGCGCTTGGAAGACCTCTAGTAGGTGGGGCATGCTTTAGCTTGCCCACCAAGGCTCACCTCATGCGTCTGCCGTTGGCAATCGCCATAACGCTCGTCGGAACGGTGCTACCCATGCCGGCGCAATTGCCCAAAACAGGCTCCATCACCGGAGTCGTCGTCGATGACAAATCCAGCGACCCGATCCCCAAAGCGATCGTAATCATAAGAGTCCGCGAGCAAGAGCCCGGCATCGGGACCACTGCCGGCGCCGACGGCAAATTCACCCTGCGCGATGTGGATCCCGGCACATACACCATAACGGTCGAGCGCGATGGATACGTCTCCGCGCGCGGGCAAACGCAAACGGTTCAGGTACAGGCCGGCCAGACTACCTCCGATATCAAATGGAAACTCCTGCGCACCGGCGCTATCTCGGGACGCGTGCTCGATCCCGATGGCGATCCGGTTTTCGGCGTAAGCATAATGCTTTCGAGCACGCTCCCGACGAAGCGAGGCCGAGCCGCGGCGAGTTACACGCAGACCAACGACCGCGGCGAGTACCGGGCTTTTCACATCGCTCCCGGCGAGTATCGGTTGTCGGTGACCTACCGGCCGGGAAACGGGCTGGTGCAAGTGAGGATGCAGCCAACGGAAAAGAGCGGCGCAGCGTCCGGAGGTGACGCCTATCCGACTCTCTACTATCCCGGCACGCCGGACATTCGCCAAGCGACCTTGGTGAAAGTGGAACCGGGAGCCGATCTCCAAGGATTCGATCTGCATTTGCTACGGATGCACGCCGTACGCGTGCGCGGACATGTCGCACCTGCTGCTGGAACGGGCCCCGTTCCTCTGTTTCAAATGGTTAACTTGGCTCCCGTGGATTCACCGGCACAATCGCAGGAATTCCTGATTCGCGATAGCAAGCGAGAGTTCGAATTCCAGGGCGTATTGCCGGGTAAATACCACTTGGAGATGCAAGGAAGCGGCGTCAATGAAATGAGCCGCATCTCCGCCCGGCAGACGATTGAGGTCGGTGAAACTGACATCGACGGAATTGAGTTGATTCCAACCCAACTTCGCAACGTGAGCGGCAAGGTGATCGCGCCCCCCGGCCGAAAACTGCCGCCGGGATTGGTCGTCGTACTGCAGTCGCGGGAGCTCGGGGATAGACAAGGCGGAGGCTTTGCGCAATTAAGCGCTGATGGCGCGTTCACGATGCAGCGGGTCAGCTCCGGTGACTATGATCTGATCCTCGCCTCCACGATAAACGGCGACGACGATGCCTACATCGATGCCATTCGCATGGGCGACGCCGACGCGCTGGCGGATGGAGTGCATGTGGGCGACGCACAGCCTGCGCCGATCGAAGTCGTTCTCAAGCCGAACGGCGGCGCCGTCGAATGCACAGTCGAGGACGACAAAAGTGAGCCGGCCGCCGGCGCCATGGTTCTGCTGGTCCCGGATATGCCGAAACAGAGGCCGGCCGCGCTTTTCGGCGAATGCAATACCCAAGCCGATGGAACCTGCAAGATCTCAGGGATTACTCCCGGCGAGTATCACGCCTATGCGTTCCCCTCCGGTACCGAAATCGATCGCCGCGATCCTGAGGCGCTCAAACCCTTCGAGAAGTTTTCGGAAAGCCTGAAGTTTGCTGAGGGTGAGCGAAAGTCGGTCGAGCTGAAAACGCCTCCGCTCGAATGAAATAGGATCAAACAGCGCAAATTAGGGTAACAACCTGCAGGGAATCCCACGAATATGGTGCTGAAATGGCCCCCACCTGCCGACGCGCCGAATTGTAACTGATCATCTGGTTCCGGAACGTCCCAGTACTAATGCGAGCGGACTCCCATTGCCATTCTGATAAGCTCGACCTGTGGGTAGGTCCCTTATGACGAAATACTGCCTAATTAGTGTAGCTGCTCTGGGTCTGCTAAGTTCCGTAATTTGCCGGGCTGACATCGTCGTGAATTATGGTCCGCCGCCAGACTGCCCGCCGTGTGACACCGGCGTCTCGGGCCAACCGGATCTATTGAATCCGGGTCCGGCTGGAGCGGCGCAGGATTTTACGCTTTTGTCTTCGATCGATCTTACCGGGATCACGTTCTGGACATATGAAGAGCCCGGCACGTGGGATCTACCGGTTCAATGGTCGATTGACGATGCTTCCCTAAACACGGTCGCTTCGGGCACTAGTCCAACGACGGACACACCTTTGCTCGCCCCGGTTCTTGGACAAATGGGATTCGATCTTCAGCTAAGCATGATCAGCGTGGATTTGGGGGGCCCGGTCCAAATTGACAACCCAGGCACCTACTCCCTGAATTTGCAGTTTATTCTTCCCAGTGACCCTTCTGATACTCTTTTTTATTGGGCGCAAGGAACCAACGACCACGTTGCGTTTCAACTTACCGACGAATCTAACGCTCCGATCGTCCCCGAGCCTTCTTATATGTGGTTCTCGGCCGGCGGCCTCGGAATTCTGATGGCCTATCGCATCAGAAAGAAACGTTAACTGCCGGGCTCGTTCCCTGGTTGTTAGTGAGTGTGATACTCACGCTAGTAACCTGACTTACGTTCCCGTTGACGGTAAAGTTCTGTGTAAACCCAAACAGGCTTCCGTAATTTAGTGAGGCCGGCGTGCTGTACCACCCCGATACCAGCGTGCCGAGCGGAACCGTGATATCGACGGGCGCCTGGTTGGAGGCGGTTGTAAACGAGAAGTGATAAATGGCGGAAGTCACCTGCCTGGTAGTCGAGAGCCCGGTGAGCGAGATCTGAATCGAGCCGGCGGAGACAGTTGCCGTCGGAGTCCCCACAATCACCGGCGGCCCTACCGGAACCGTGCCGGATGTGCCGCTGATCGATGCGGCCGAAGCCGCGGCCCCGCCTGCCTGGAAGGTCGCGTTCAGCGTGATGGTACCGCTGAGGCTGCCGGTCTGTAGCGTCGACGACTGATCGAAGATCGCTTGCGTGGTGTTGGCCGGAATCCGAAACGTCACTAAGTTTCCGCCGGCGAACTGGATCATGGGATCGGTCACCCCGACACTGGGGTCGGGAGTAAAGGCCACCGTAAGCTGGCCGGTAATATCCAGCGGGAAACCGCTGCTAAGGGTCAAACCGATCGGCGTCTGCTGGGCAGGCTGGACTATCGTGCCAAGACCGGTAATCGTGGCCGCGGGCAGGGAAGCCGCATCGATCACGAGACTCACGGCCTCCGAGGCTGCCGCGCCGGTCGCATCCTGCGCGCGCACTCTGGCGTTGAACGTACCCACCAGTGTTGGCACGCCCGAGATTGTGCCGCTCGCGGTGCCGAGCGAGGTTCCGTCAGCCAGCGCGCCCTGGGTGATCGACCAGGTCACACTGCCCGATGACCCCGTGGTCTCGAGCGTCAGCGAATAAGTGGCCCCGGCCGAGCCGTGAGTAAGTTGCGCCGGGCTGCTGATTTTCAGATTCGAAGTGATCGCCAGCGTGAAGCCCTTGGCCGCCTCGTTGCCCTGCTTGTCCGTTACCGACACCGCCAATGGGAACGACCCTCCCTCGGTCGGCGTGCCAGATAACACGCCCGCTGCCGGATCCAAGTGCAGTCCCGTAGGTAGCACGCCGTTGACACTCCACGTATATGGCGGCTCACCGCCTGATGCTCCGAAGGTTATGCTGTAAGCGGCGCCGGCCGTGCCGGATGCCAACGTCGAGGTGCTAATCGTCAGCGCCTGCGGAACAACCGTAACTTGAAATGTTTTGGTGTCCGAGGAACCCACGTTATCAATAGCCGTCACCTGGAATTGGAAGTTCGTAGGTTGTGTTACAGCCGCGGGTACACCCGAGAGTAGCCCGCCCGCGCTCAACGTCAAACCCGATGGAAGCGAGCCACTGACAACCGCGAACGTCAACGGAGCCGTCCCTCCCGTCGCCACCAGGCCGGTGGAATAGTTGCTGCCCGACGTGGCTTGCGGCAACACTGTTGCGGCCAACGAGACCGGTGGATTGATCGTTCCCACAACGTCCGCCTGCGCGGTGGCGCCGGCAACATCCGTCACCATCACCTGGAGACCGAAAAGCGTTGCGGTGATCACGCTGGGCGCGATGCCGGTGAGGTTCCCGCCCGAAAGCGCCAGCCACGCGGGAGTGCCGGTTGCAGACCAGGTAAAGGGAGCGGTTCCGCCCGCAGTCGTCAAAGAAGCAGAGTAGCCCACACCTGAGGTCGTCGCCGCCAACACCGTGGGACTCACCACGGGTTGTTTGTTAATCAGCAGTGTAAATGTCTTAGTGATTTCCGCGCCTACCTCATCGGCTGCTTGTAAGTTGAAGGTGTAAGTGGTCCCTCCCGGCGAAGGAGGGGTGCCGCTCAAAGTAGATCCATTCAGAATCAACCAGGCGGGCAAGCTTGTGGATGGATCGGAGAATGTGTAAGGACTCGTTCCCCCCGTCGCGTGCAGTGTGACACTGTATGGCCGGCCTTCCGTCCACGGCGGCAGGACGGCGGGGTTCGTGATGGTTACCGCCGGTTCCACCGCGAAGCCCGCAATCAACACAGCGTCCTCAAGACCAGTTCTCATGGTCACGGTCCGCGCCCCGGGAGCGGCGCTCGCCGCAATCGTAAGGCTCACGGTGGCGTGCGTCGTGTCTGTCACGGTAGTGGCGTTCACCGTAACGCCGGGTCCGAAGTTGGCCACGGTGCTCCCGGCCGAAAAATTCGTAAACTCTCCCGTCACTTCCACATTGGTGAGAGTCTGTTCCTGTTGGCCTACGTTCGGTGTGACAGTGAGAATTGTAGGCGCGCCCGTATTGGTAATAACGAGGAATGCGTTCGTCGCGGTGACCACCTCACTACCCGTGGTCACAGTCACTGTGCGTGCCCCGGCGATCGCGTCCGCCGCGATTGTCAGATTGACCGCCGCGTGCGTCGCATCCGTTACCGAGATGGAGTTCACCGTAATGCCGCTTCCGAAGTCAGCCGCGGTGATCCCGTCGATGAAATTCGTCCCCATCCCAACGATCGTCACGCCGGCCACACTCTGCCCCGGTTGTCCGCTGCTTGGAAACACGGCCTGAATCGATGGCGGGACGCCATTCATGGTCACTACGAACCCGGCGGGCAACGAGGCCACCTGGTTGCCGGTGACCAGCGTGACCGTGCGAGAACCGGCCGTGGCGTCAGGCGCGATCGTGATGCTGACCGTGGCGTGAGCCGCGTCGCCGACGGTGACCGAGTTTACAGTGATCCCGGCCCCGAAACTGGCTGTCGTGGTCCCGTTGACGAAATTCGTGAATTGTCCCACTACGGAGAGGTTCGCAAGAGTCTGTCCGGGCAGGCCCGCGTTCGGCGTCACCGTGAGAATCGCCGGTGTATTGGAGTTGGCCGTCACCGTGAATCCGCCGGCCAGGCTGTCGACCTCAGTGCCCGTAGTGAGTGTCACGGCGCGCGCGCCCGCCGCGGCATTGGCGGCGAGGGTGATGCTCGCCGTTGCATGCGTCGCATCGGTGACGGTGGTCGAGTTCACGGTGATCCCCGCGCCGAAATTGGCCACGGTTGTCCCGTTAACGAAATTCGTCGCCAGCCCCACGATCGCGACGCTCGCCAGGCTTTGCCCCTGTAGCGCCGTGTTGGGTGTCACCGACTGAATCACGGGCGTAGTTCCCACAACCGTGAACCCATTAGTCAGCGAATCGACTTCATTACTTGTAGTCAGCGTCACCGTACGGGCGCCCGCCGCGGCATTGGCCGCGATCGAGATGCTCACCGTAGCGTGCGTTGCATCGGTCACGGTGGTCGAATTCACCGTGATCCCGGCGCCGAAATTGGCCACGGTTGCCCCATTGACAAAGTTGGTCGAACCTCCTACCACCGCCACACTAGTCAACGTCTGCCCTTGCTGGCCCGTATTCGGCGTCACGGACTGAATCACCGGAGTGCCCGTCGCCACCACCGTGAACCCGTTAGTCAGCGAATCGACTTCATTACTTGTAGTCAGCGTCACCGTACGCGCGCCCGCCGCGGCATTGGCCGCAATCGAGATACTTACCGTAGCGTGCGTCGCATCGGTCACGCTAGTCGAATTCACCGTAATGCCCGCTCCGAAATTGGCCACCGTCGTCCCGTTCACAAAGTTGGTCGACACCCCGACCACCGCCACACTAGTCAACGTCTGCCCCTGCTGGCCCGTGTTGGGAGTCACCGATTGAAGTACCGGAGTGCCCGCCGCCACCACCGTGAACCCATTCGTCAGCGAATCGACTTCGTTGCTTGTAGTCAGCGTCACCGTACGCGCGCCCGCTGCTGCGTTGGCCGCAATAGAGATACTCACCGTAGCGTGCGTCGCATCGGTCACGGTAGTCGAGTTCACCGTAATCCCCGCGCCAAAGTTGGCCACGGTTGCCCCATTGACGAAGTTGGTCGACACTCCCACCAGAGCTACGCTAGTCAACGTCTGTCCCTGCTGGCCCGTATTCGGCGTCACCGACTGAAGCACCGGCGTGCCCGTCGCTACCACCGTGAACCCGTTAGTCAGTGAATCGACCTCATTGCCCGTAGTCAGTGTCACGGTACGCGCCCCGGCCACGGCATTGGCCGCGATCGAGATACTCACCGTAGCGTGCTGGCCATCGCTCACCGTGGTCGAATTCACGGTAATGCCCGCGCCGAAATTGGCCACGGTTGCCCCGTTGACGAATTTGGTCGACACCCCCACCACCGCCACGCTAGTCAACGTCTGGCCCTGCTGTCCGCTGTTAGGCGTCACGGTCTGCAGGATCGGAGTGCCCGCCGCTACCACCGTGAACCCGTTCACCAGCGACGCAACCTCGTTCCCCGTAGTCATCGTCACGGTCCGCGGGCCACTCGCAATCCCAAGCGCGATCGAGATACTCATCGTGGCGTGCGTCGCGTCGGTAACGGTAGTCGAATTCACCGTGATGCCGGCCCCGAAATTCGCCACCGTCGTCCCGTTGACGAAATTGGTCGACACCCCCACCAGAGCCACACTAGTCAACGTCTGCCCCTGCTGCCCGCTGTTCGGCGTCACCGTCTGCAGGATGGGCGTGCCCGCCGGCACCACCGTGAACCCGTTCACCAGCGGCGCAACCTCGCTCCCGGTTGTCATCGTCACGGTCCGCGCGCCACTCACAATCCCAAGCGAAATCGAGATACTCACCGTCGCGTGCGTCGCATCGGTCACGGTGGTCGAGTTCACCGTAATGCCCGCCCCGAAATTCGCCACCGTCGTCCCGTTGACGAAGTTGGTCCCCTGGCCGACTACGGCCACACTCGCCAGCGTTTCTCCCTGCTGCCCAATGTTGGGAGTCACCGTCAGAATCACCGGTACGGGAACCACCGTGACCGATATCGACCCGGTATCGCTCGCGCCGGCGGCATCCACCACCTTTGCGCCGAAGGTGTAGTTCGTGGACGTGGTCACAAAGGGCGCAGTGCCCGTCAAGCTTGCACCGGAGGGTGCCAGCCACTGCGGTAGATTCACTCCAAACCACTGCAGCGGGCTCGTTCCATTGCTGGCGCTGAGTGGTTGCGAGTACAGAGTCCCCGAGGTGATAGTAACGGGGGCAATCGGAAGCACGGTCGGTGGTTGATTGATCGTCAGCGAGTACGCCTGCGTGCTGTTCGCGCCGGTGCTGTCGGTTATCCGGATGCTGAAGGGATACGTCACACCACCCGGTAATGGCGGCGTTCCGCTGAGCGTCGATCCATTCAGCGACAGCCAGTTCGGCAAGCTCGGTGGCGTAGCCGCATCCGCAAATTGGAACGGCGTCGTTCCGCCGCCTGCGGTGAGTGGCGCGGTGTACGGCTGGCCTGCGGTCCACGGCATGAGCGTCGATGGGCTAATCGTGGGGAGCGGATTCACCGTGACGCTGAAATTCTTGCTGGCGCTGGCGCCATTGATATCCTGGGCCTGTACCGAAAAGGGGGGGTACGTGGTTGGCGTAGCGACACTCGGCGCCGTGCCCGTCAGAGCGCCTGTGTTGCTGTCGATCGTGAGCCAATTGGGTAATCCCTGGCCACTCCACGTAAGGGCGCCGGTGCCGCCAGTCGCGGCGATCGATTGCGAGTAGCTTTGTCCGGACGTCGTCGGCGGAAGAGGCGAACCTGTGGTGATCGCAATCGCCGGGTTCACGATGATCGAGAGCGCCTGCGAGCCGCTAGCTCCCACCGCGTCCGTTGCCGTAGCGGTGAAGTTGCTCGTTGTGGGACCGGAAACCGAACCGGGCGTCCCGCTCACAACACCGCCGGACAAACCCATACCCCCCGGCGGATTGCCGGATGTCACTTGCCAGTTCAGCGTCCCAGTGCCGCCCGTGACGCTCACGGTGCGCGTACAGAACGTTCCCGCGGTGCAGGCCGCCAATGAGGTCGTCGTGATCGAGGGCGCCGGGTTGATGACGATCGTCACCGTCTTCGAATCCGATCCCCCGAGGTTGTCCGTGGCCTTCACCGTGGCATTGAAACTTCCCGCTTGCGTCGGTGTGCCGCTCAACACTGGCGTGCTCGGATTGGCCATCCCGACTCCCGGCGGCAAACCAGTCGCCGACCACGTGTAGATACCGGTGCCGTTCGATGCCGAAAAGTATGGCTGCGCCGGCGCGCCCGCCGGCGGGTACGCCACCGTCAGCGAACTGGCCGGTGGCTGTTGCAGCACCGTCACCGTCAACGGCAAAGTCCCTACGATCATGCCAAACGTCTTGCTGCCCGTCGCTCCGGTTGAATCAGTCACGGTGATCGTGAAGCCGAAAAGCCCCGTGTTGGTGGGCGTTCCAGCGAGTACGCCTGCCGAGCTGAACTGTAATCCCGGAGGAAGGCCGCCCCCCGTTTGCGACCACGTGAACGGCGGCGTCCCTCCCGATACCGGAGAGCTCGTTCCGAAACTGTAGCTGTACGCGTTGGTCAGATCGCCCCTGGGTAGCGGGCTCGAATCGGTGATCGCGGGAGCCGGATTAATTGTGAAAGAAAAGGGCTGCGGGCCGCTCGTGGCTTCGGTCGTCGTGTCCGTAGCCGTAACCATGGCCGTAAACGGGCCGCTCGCGGTAGGCGTGCCGCTCAGTATTCCGCTGTTCGGGTCAATGGCCAAGCCGGGAGGCAGGCCAGTCGCCGTCCAGTTATAAGTGGACTGCGGCAACGCAGTAAATGGTGTCGACGGGTACGGCTGATTGATCGTCCAATTCGGCAAACTGGTCGGTGTAATCGAAACCTGCGCCGACAGTCCAACCGCAAATAGTCCCGCGGCTGTCAGCGCGGTGATCGTTCGCCACATCCATGCGGCCGTGCCGGCGATCAAGCGATTCCGAGATGAGGATTTCCAGAGGTTCGGCATTCTGCGAGATGTTGCTGTGCCAATCGTGGGTAGTAACAGAGATCATCATAAACTCTACTCCGCGGCATCGATCACCTAACGTTAGTCAATCTGTGAACCGATCTGCATCGTTTACAAAATCGTGCCGGCCGCACTAGATAAATCCGCGCTCCGGCGCAATTCCGGTGGCACAACCCGCACTAATTGTCGTTTAACTTTTTGTATCTTCACCTGGTTCTGGAGTACTGCGCTGTACTATCTCTGCAGGTGTATTAGTGGAAGCCCTTCCGGGCTGCCGCCGCGCTTCCGCGCGGCGTCCGACAGCGGAGCGGGCCGGGCCCCACGCCGGCAATCACCACCAGGGACAGAAATCGCAGCTACCGTTTGCGGTGGTAGCTCTTCAATTGCTCCAACTGCCCGCGCACCACGCCGTTGTCCGGCTCGATCTCCAGCGCTTTCTCGTAACTCGTCATGGCGGCCCCGTCATCCAGCTTGCGCGTGTAGGCGTATCCAATCGCCGCATACGTGCGCGCCGATTGCGGATGGAATTCCAGGTTCACTTGCAATAGGGCGATGGCGTCGTCCGGCCGGCTCGCCGTCAATCGCTGGGCGATACTGAGCAGCGTGTCGTCGCTGAAGTCGTAGCTGGCCCGGCCGTAATACTGTTTGTACAGATCGCGGTATTGTGCCCCTGCGGCAGCCACGCCTTTCTCGTTCAAGGTGCGCGCAATCACGTCCGTCAGTTGCTCGGGAATGGCCACGCCGCGATGGCAGGTAATGCACTCCACCCGTGTCGCGCCCGCTTCCGTCCGGCCGGTCGCCACCGCAATCTTGGCGTTGATGTCGCGGGTCATGGCCATCATCGCCCGCGCAATGTCTTTCTTCGGCTCGGGCTGGCCGCTGCCCCGTTCCGCCGTGTGGCAATAGTTGCAGCTCACTCCCAGCGCTTTCGAAATCGTTTGCATAGTGGCCATCAGGTCGGCCGGCGGCGTTTGCGCGCCGGCCATCGCTGCGGCCGCGGCCACCATAAGAATTCCCCTGCCACGCCCAAAAGGCATCGGCGATTAGTATATACCCGAGTGCCTTATACTGGACCTATCCATGACTAACACACTGCTTCCAACTTCGTTGGTTGGATCGTTGCCGCAGCCGGACTGGCTGGTGAATCGCGACCTGCTCGCCAGCAACACCCCTCCCCGCACGCGTATGCGCGACCTGTGGCGAGTCGCCCCGGAGTGGCTCGAACAGGCGCAGGACGACGCCACCCTCTTGGCCATCCGCGATCAGGAACGCGCCGGCATCGACATCATTACCGATGGCGAGATGCGCCGCGAAAGCTACTCCAACCGCTTCGCCACCGCGCTCGAAGGGGTCGACCTCGACAATCCCGGCACCGTCGAGAGCCGCAGCGGCAAGCAGGTGCTGGTGCCCCGCGTCGTCGGCAAGATCAAGCGTATGCATTCGGTCGAGGTGCGCGACGTCGAGTTCCTCCGCGAGAACACCGACCATCCCATCAAGATCACCGTCCCCGGCCCCTTCACCATGGCGCAGCAAGCCAAGAACGACTACTATCCCACCGAAGATGCCATGGCCTTGGATTATGCCGCCGCCGTGAACGAGGAGATCCGCGATCTGTTTGCCGCTGGCGCCGACGTCGTCCAGATCGACGAACCCTACATGCAAGCCCAACCCGAGAAGGCTCGTGAATACGGCTTGAAGGCCTTGAACCGCGCGCTCGAGGGCATCCGCGGAACGACCGCCGTGCACATTTGCTTCGGCTACGGGTACATCGTGAAAGGTAAACCCGCCGGATATTCGTTCCTCACCGAGTTGGCCGCTACGCCCGCTCATCAGATCTCCATCGAAACCGCGCAGCCGTCGCTCGATTGTTCGGTTCTCGAAAAGCTGCCTGGAAAGACCATCATCGTCGGTGTCCTCAACCTGGGAACCCACGAAGTCGAGACCGCCGAGACCGTGGCCGCGCGCATCCGCCGCGCGCTTCCGTACGTCGCCGCCGAACGCATCGTGGTGGCGCCCGATTGTGGCATGAAATATCTCCCCTACCATGTCGCTCTGAGCAAAATGAAAGCCATGGTGGATGGCGCCCGTATCGTCCGCAAGGAACTCGCCGGCCAGGCCGGCGGGGCCCGAGGGTAAACGCCATGCCGGAACGCCCCACCCGAGCCTCCGTTCACCTGGATGTCGAAGCCGGCAGGCAGCCGATTGTGGCCAGGCCGGAACCCGACACGCCATTTCAGATTCTGATTCTGGGCGATTTCAGCGGACGTACCGGCCGCGGCGCCGCTCCCTTTACGGGGCGGCGTCATGTGCGGCAAGTGGATGCCGACAACCTGGACCAGGCCCTCGAGGAGCTGAACGTTTCTCTCGAGCTGCCGCAGCTAACCTTGCGGCTCCGCACCTTGGACGACTTCCACCCCGACCGCATCTACCAGCAGGCCGAGGCCTTTCGCAAGCTCGCCGAAGCCCGCACCCGGCCCGCTCCCGCCCAATCCGCCGCAGCGGCTCCCGAACGCGCAAGCCACCAGGAGCTCGGACGCAATTTGCTCGAAAGCATGCTCGATCAGGAGGAAGAGCGCGAAGCCGACGGCTACGATCTGCCGGCCTTCATTGAAAAGGTCACCGCCGGGCAAACCGTCGCGCGCGAAGACCCTCGCCAGCAGCAATGGGCCGCGCAGGTCGACTCCATCGCGGCAAAGCTGATGCGCGCCATCTTGCACCACTCGGATTTCCAAACGCTCGAATCTGCCTGGCGCTCCGTCTGGATGCTCATCCAGCGCCTTCAGCCCGATAGCGAGCTGAAGATTTTCCTGTTCGATGCCACGCTCGAAGAGCTCACCACGAACCCGGCCTGGGTGGAGGCGCATCTGGCGCACCCGCGTGAGCCATGGGCGGCCATCGCCGCCAATTTCTCCTTCGGACAAACCGCTGAGGATGCCGCGCGCCTCCATGCGCTCGGACGTTTCGCCCAATCCCTCGGCGCGCCATTATTGGCGGAAGCGCAGCCGCCCGCCGAAGAAGACTCCCCACCGCACTGGCGCAAGCTCCGCAGCTCGCCCGAAGCAGCCTGGATCGGCCTCGCCGTTCCGCGCTTCCTTTTGCGCCTGCCCTACGGCAAGGCCACCTCTCCGGTCGAGTCCTTCGACTTCGAGGAAATGCCTGAGAGCGTGCACGCCGCCTATCTTTGGGCCAACCCGGCTTTCGCCTGCGCGTGTCTGCTGGGCCAGGCCTTCCGCCACGATGGCTGGGACTTGCAGCCCGGACACCCCCGCCAGATCGACGAACTGCCTCTCCACGTCTACGACGAAGACGGCGAACCGCAAAGCAAGCCCTGCGCCGAAGTCCTGCTCACCGAAAGCGACACCGAGTTTCTCCTGACGCACGGCCTGATGCCCCTCGCCTCGATCCGCGATCAGGACGCAGCCATGCTGGTGCGTTTCCAATCGATCGCCGATCCCCCCGCGCGCCTCGCCGGCCGGTGGTCTCAGTAGCACCGGCCTTCAGGCCGTCTGTTATCCGTGGGGCAGATGGGATGAGAAGGCTGGTCTCAGCGGGATAGCGTTAAGCTTCCCAATAGAGAACGCACTCAAGGTGCAAAAGGAGACCAGCCGTGAAGAAGAATAGCAGATCCGTGGCCGGACA
>Ga0335081_10001007_pt1 | contig 45195 bp, 49 predicted proteins | sample Lox_Sample_35_FD_206713 | JGI IMG/M metagenome (GOLD analysis project Ga0335081, IMG submission 206713) | Soil microbial communities from Loxahatchee National Wildlife Refuge, Florida, United States - Lox_Sample_3.5 | ecosystem: Environmental > Terrestrial > Soil > Wetlands | place: USA... | reverse complement strand
TACACGGCGACGAGGTCTGCCGTGCGATGGTCGCCGATCGCCGGCCGAGCCGAGTGCTGATGCTCACCGCCGCCGGCTCGCTCGAGGATCGCGTCGAGGGGCTCGGCCTCGGCGCCGATGACTATCTGGCCAAGCCGTTCCACCTCGTCGAGCTGGTCGCGCGGGTCCGCGCGCTTTCGCGTCGCTCGCGCCCCGCGCTCGCCCCGGCACTGGTCCACGGCGACCTCGAGCTCGATTCCGCTCGCCACCGGGTTACGAGAGCGGGCAGGTTGGTCGCGCTGAGCCCGAAGGAGTTCGCGGTGCTGGAGCTCCTGCTTGGCGCCGAGGGCGCGGTCGTCTCGAGCGAGCAGATGCTCGAACGGGCGTGGGACGACGCGGTCGACCCGTTCACCAACACGGTCCGGATGACGGTCAGCCGGCTGCGGGCCAAGCTCGGCGATCCCCCGGTGATCGAGACCGTCACGCCGGTCGGCTACCGAATCGGAGGACCGTCGTGACGCTGCGGTCCCGCAAGCCGACGAGCATCGCCGATCGGCTGCGCCACCCGAAGACCACCGTCCGCTGGCGGTTGACGCTCCTCTACGGAGGGTTGTTCCTCGTGTGCGGCGCCGCCCTGCTGGCGATCACCTACACGCTCGTCGATCACGCCACGGTCAGCAACGGCCCGTTGCGGTCGTTCACGATCAGGCCGGGTGCCGTGGCGCGGTCGGCATCGCCACCGAACTTCCAGCGCGCCACGAAAACGGTCTATCCGCCGCGGAGCGGGCTCCCGGAGCCCGTTCAAAAGCTCCTCTCGACGGCTTCCGGGCGAAGCGCGATCCTCAGCGTGGGCTCGGTTCAGCGGATCTCGGACCTGCACCAGCTGGTGATCGAGTCGAGCATCGCGCTCGCGATCATGGCGATCATCTCCGGCGCGCTCGGATGGATCGTGGCCGGACGGGTGCTGGCGCCGCTGCGGACGATGACCGCGGCCACCCGTCAGATGTCCGAGGTCAACCTGCACGAGCGGCTGGCACTCCAGGGACCGCACGACGAGCTCAGGGAGCTCGCGGACACGATCGACGGCCTCCTGGGGCGCCTCGAAGGCGCGTTCGACGCCCAGCGACGGTTCGTCGCCAACGCCTCGCACGAGCTCCGCACGCCGCTGACCGCGGTCAGGGCGCTGCTCGAGATGGTCCTCAGCGATCCGAACGCGACGGTCGGGACGTTCAGGACGACGTGCCGGCAGGTGCTCGAGGAGAGCGAGCAGCAGGAGCAGCTGATCGACGCGCTCCTGGCGCTCGCCCACGGCCAGCGCGGGATTGACACCCGCGAACCGATCGACCTGGCGGCGATCGCCGGCGATGTGCTCCGCGCGCACGAACAGGAAGCAGCCGCTCGCGACGTCCACCTCGACGTCTCGCTCGAGCCCGCGCCGATCGCGGGCGACCGGCGCCTGATCGACCGGCTCGTGTCGAACCTCGTCGACAACGCTCTCCGCTACAACGTTCCGGGCGGAAGCGCCCGCGTCGAGGTGCGGGCCGGCGCGAGCCGGGTCGACCTCGCGGTCGTCAATACCGGGCCCGTCCTGGCTGCCGAGGAGGTCGATCGCGTGCTGGCGCCGTTTCAGCGCCTGGCCGGCGATCGGGTGGGCCACGGCGAGGGGCTCGGCCTCGGGCTGTCGATCGTGGTGGCGATCGCGAGCGCGCACGATGCGGCGCTCGACGTGAGGCCGGGAGCGCACGGGGGCCTCGAGATCGGCGTGCGCTTCGCACGCGCCAGCGGGGGCGAGCGGGAGGCTACGGCCCCAGCGGATCCTCAGGCCGTGGGGCTGGGACTGGTCGAAACATAGGCAACGGTGCCGTCAAAGATGGGTCGTCGCTTCCGATGCGCGATGCGGCTGGATGGCCTACGGTGGCGGCATGGTTTCTGCCACCGACCTGACGATCGTGATCCGTCCCAGCCGGCCCGAGGACGACCGCGCGCTAGCGCGTCTGGCGGGACTCGACTCGGCCAGGGTGCCGGCCGAGCCGTTGCTGGTCGCAGAAGCGGGCGGCGAGCTGCGAGCGGCGCTGTCGCTGCGCGACCGTAGGGCGATCGCGGACCCGTTTCACTTCACGCGGCCGCTCGTGGCATTGCTGACCGCGCGCGCCGAACAGCTGCTCGACGATGGGTCCAGGCGCCGACGATGGCGCGTGCGCGGCCGGTCGAAGGCTTGCGTCTCCGGGGTCAGCGCCGTAGGCCGAGCCTGCTGATCCGTTTGGCCTCGAGCGCCCTGAGAGGCTGCGGTGAGCGCGCGATGAGGGCCGGCTGGCTGATCGGGTGCGACGGCGCGCACAGCCTGGTCCGCCGTCACCTGGGTGTGCCCTTCGACGGCGAGGACCACGCCCCGGACTGGCTGATGGCGGAGGTGAACGTCGACTGGTCCTACCGCAGCGACTTCGCGCACGTGCTCGCACGGCCGCGCCGCTGCCGGCGTTCCCGCTCCCATCGGGACGCTGGCGGCTGTTCGTGCCCGAGGTTCCGGACCGCGCCGGCGAGCGGTGGCCCCCCGACGTGGCGGAGATCGAGCGCCTGGCGGCGGAGCGCGGGCTGGCCGGTATGAAGCTCGCGGACCCGACGCTGCTGGCGGCGTTCCGCTGCTACCGGCGCTCGACCGAGATCATGCGGCGTGGGCGGATTCTGATCGCCGGCGGCGCCGCTCACGTCCATAGCCCGGCGGGGGGCCAGGGCATGAACACCGGGCCGCAGCACGCGTTCAACCTCGGCTGGAAGCTCGCGGCCGGCGTGCTCGCCCTGACCCACGGGCTCGTCCGGACCTTCGCGATCCCGTCACCGGCCAAGCGGCGGGTACGTGACCGCGTCCTGCCCGCGATGATGGCGCTGCCCACCGCCGAGCGCCGTTGGATGACCCGCTTGGCTCAGCTCTCGCACAACTACCGCGGCGGGCCGCTGGCAGACTCGGCGCCGAGCTTTACGGCGGGTTCGATCGCTTCCGCGGATCGACTTCCGAGCGTGACCGGCGTCGACCTCGGCGGAGAGCGCGTGTGCACGCTGGACCGCGGGTTGCGCGGTCGGCTCCTGCTCGTGCATCCCACCGGCTACGTCGCCTGCATCGCGCCGCTCGACCGTCCCGACGTCCCCGAGCGGTATGTGCGCTCGCTGGTCGCATCGTCCGGTCGCGCTCGAGTTGCCGGCGCGCACGTAAGAAACCGGCCGGCGGTGACGCATACCGGGACACCACGGCGAGCGCCTCAGCCCGGCCATCCCGTCTAGGCTGAGGCGCGATGCCGACCGACCCGAGCCTCATCGTGCAGGTGCCGTGTGGCAGCGCGGTGCAGCGTCAGCTGAATGAGCGGCCCCCGGCGGGTGTGGCCGGCGGCGAGGTCGTGGTCGAGGCTGGCCCAACCGACGGGGAGGGCAGCCTCGAGGCGGCGGCCGCGGGCGAGGTCGTGCTGTCGGTCCCCTCGCCCGAGGCGCTCGCGCGCGAGCCCGACGAGGTTCGGCGCGTCGTGGCGCACGCCGGCACGGGGGTCGAGCCGCTCGTGGTCGTGATCGAAGCGGCCGAGGAGCTCCGCGAGGAAGAGCTTGCGCCGGTGCTCGCGGCGACCGCGCACACCGCACGGCCGGTGATCCTCCGCGTCATCCGCGACGCCTGAACCGGCCGGGTCTCAGTCGGGGCTTCGGAGCTCGTACCGCACGAGCGCGGCAACCGTCCGCGCGCCGGCTCGCCTATCCTCCCGCGCCGATGGGCTTGAGGCTCTACGTCCTTTACGGCTCGCACCCGTGCGCCGCGAGGAGGCGGAGCGTTGGGGCGACGAGGTCTTCCAGCAGGTCGCGCGCGAGCTGGTCTGGGTGGGTTTCACGCACAGCCCGGGGGCGATGGTCAGCTACGGCGAGCACTCGCGGCTGCCGCTCCCGGCGCCGGCGGTCCGGGCGATCGCGCCGGCAATCGCGCGGATGGGCGCGCGACTGAACCGCACCGACGCCGGCGTGGCGCGCCGTGCGCTGCAGGCGCTGCCCGCTCAGCTCGACAAGGTCGACGGCTGGATCGCCGACGGGACGATCGGCGATCCCGCGCGGCCCAACGCCGCCGACCTCCAACTCGCCTCGACCGTCCGGCTGCTGATGACGCTGGTGGACGCACGCCCGCTGATCGACGGGCGGCGGTGCGCCGAGCTGGCGACGGCGCTGTTCCCCGATACGGACGGCGTGATGCCCGCCGGATCGCTCCCGACCGTCTGACGCGCTCGGACCGTCTGAACGGGGCGGCGGCCCGCCCGGCGACCTCGAATCAGCGGTCGTCTCGGGGCTCGTGCACGACGATCACCGGACACGACGCGCGCTTGAGCAGGCCTTTCGTCGTGCTGCCTTCGATTCTGGCTCGGACCCCGCTCAAGCCACGCGACCCCACGACGATCGCGGCGGCATGGTTGTCCTCGGCGACGCGCAGGATCGTGTCCGGCACGGCGCGCTCATCCGGGACCGCCAGCGGGTGCGCGTCGAGTCCGAGGGATCGCGCAAGCTCGGCGCCCTCGCCCGCGACCTGTTCGGCCTGCGAGTGCACCCCCTGATCGACGTCGAGCGCAACCGCCGGGTCGACCATCGGGACGGGCAGCAACCCCTCCGGGCGCATCTCGGGTACCACGTAGGCCAGCCCGGGCTCCCAGACAGTGACGACCAGCGCCGGCCTGGGTCCCAGCAGCCGGGCGGCGTCGCCGACCGCCCGGCGCGCAGCCGGCGATCCGTCGAAAGCGATCAGTATCGGGCCGTCGGCCGCGCCCACGTGCATCAGGATAACCCCAACCGGGCGCCGCGATCTGGCGGTATCCGCCGGCGAGGAACCTTCCGACGAACACGACGCGCGCCGCAGCGAACCATGTTGAATCTACGACCGTCGGCCGCCGACATCACAGACGGCCTCGATAACCGGCAACATCTCGTGGGTGCAACCGCGTCCTGAGCCGGCCCGTCCTCCGGGTTGGCTCCCGAAAGCAGAGTTCGACTCGATCTTCAGCCGAGTCCCGCGCCTGTGCGTCGAGGTCGTGATCGTCGCCCCCGAGCGTGGCGTGCTGCTGACGCGACGTGACATCCCGCCGAATGTGGGCGCGTGGCACATTCCCGGCGGAACCGTGCTGTTCGGCGAGCCGCTCGTCCAGACCGTGAAGCGGGTCGCTCGGGACGAGCTCGGACTCGAGGTGACAGTGGGCGAGCTGCTCGGATACATCGAGTATCCAAGCCACTACGACAAGGGGCTCGACTCGCCGGTCGGACTTGCCTTTGCCACTCAGGTGGTCCCTCGACACCCGGCCGCGAACGACCTGCCGGAGGGTTGCGAATGGTTCACGCGCCTGCCCGCAGGTCTCTACGAGGAGCAGCGCGCCTTCCTGACCCGGCGTCTCGGCCTCGGGCAGTAGGGCGGCGACGGCCACGCGAGTCGCAATGGTGGCGTGAGGTCACGGCTCGGCCACGACGGTCGCCAGCTGCGCCGACTTCCAGGCCGCGAGGCCGCCGACCAGGTTCGCGACGCGCGGTAGCCCTTCCCGGCGGAGCATGCTCGAGGCGATCGACGAGCGGTAGCCGCTCGCGCAGTAGACGACCACGGCGCGTTCCGACGGAACCTCGCCGACGCGCGCGGCGAGTCGTGACAGCGGTATGTGCACCGCGCCGTGGATGTGAGCGTCGCTGTACTCGCCGGCGGTGCGGACGTCGAGCACAAGGGGTGGCTCCACTGTCTCCAGCTGCTCGGCGAGGGAGGCGGCGGTGATCCGCTCGATCCGGCCGATGAGCTCGGGCGCGTTGTCGAGCGGCTGCATCCCGCCGGCGAGGTAACCTGCGACGGTGTCGAACCCGATCCGCCCGAGACGCGTCGCGGCCTCGATCTCGCACCCCGGCCGGGCGACCAGGACAACCGCCTGCCCCGGGTCGAGGATCGTGCCGCACCACGTCGCATACGAGCCGTCAAGGCCGATGTTCAACGCGCCGCGAATGTGCGCGCCCTCGAACTCCGCCTGATCGCGCGTATCGAGCAGCTGTGCGCCGTCCGCGACGAGCTCGAGCAGCTGGGCGAGCGACAGGGCTCGCAGCTCGCGCTCGAGCGCGTCGTCGAGCGTCGGTCGCTCGCGCGCGTTCAGCACGGCGTCGTAGGTGAAGTAGGCCGGCGTGTCCGGCTGGTCGGTCGTGACGATCTCGATGAATCGCTCGCGGCTCATGGGCTGCAGCGCATAGTTGTACGCGCGCTGCACCCCGATCGTGGACACGGTGTCGGTCGACAGGTTCTTGCCGCACAGCGAGCCGGCACCGTGAGCTGGATACACGAGTGTGTCGTCGGGCAGCCGCAGGAGCTTGTCGCGCAGCGAGTCGTAGAGCAGGCTCGCGAGCTGATCGGCCCTCCATCCGAGCGAGGCGCGCAGATCGGGGCGGCCGACGTCGCCGATGAACAGCGTGTCGCCCGTCAGCACGGCATGGGGGCGGTGCTCGTCCTGCCCGGGGTCGAAGACGAGAATCGAGATCGATTCCGGCGAGTGGCCCGGCGTCTCGAGCACCGACAGCCGGAGGTGCCCCAGCTGCACCTCATCGCCGTCTGCCATCGGCGTGAACGCGTACTCGGCGCTCGCCTGTGCCCCGAGGTGGATCGTCGCCCCAACGCGGTCGCGGAGCTCGAGGTGGCCGGCGATGAAGTCGGCGTGCATGTGGGTCAGGAACACGTGTCCGATCGTGCAGCCGATCTCCTCGGCATCCACGACGTACTGCTCGACGTCGCGCTGGGGATCGATCACGGCCGCGCGGCCTCCTACCGGGTCGGCGACCAGGTAGGAGGCATGCGCGAGGCATCCCAGGTAGTACTGCTTGAGGATCACCGCTCGGGGCTATTCGGCTGAGGCACGATCCGGATGTAGGGCTTTGGTTCGCGCCACTCTCCGAAGGTCTCCCTGGCTTGATCGTTGGTGACCGATCCCGCGATGATCACGTCCTCGCCAGGCTGCCAATTCACGGGCGTCGACACCTTGTGGTTGGCCGTTAGCTGGAGCGAGTCGATCACCCGCAGAACCTCGTCGAAGTTACGGCCGGTCGTCATCGGATAGACGAGGATCAACTTGACCTTCTTGTCGGGGCCGATCACGAACACGTTGCGGACGGTCTGATTGTCGGCCGGCGTGCGCTGGGCCGGGTCCCCCGACACGTCTGCAGGCAGCATCCCGTACAGCTTCGAGACCTCGTAGTCCCCGTCGCCGATGATCGGATAGTTCGGGGCGTGGCCCTGGGTCTCCTCGATGTCGCTCGCCCACTGCTCGTGCTTGTCGGTCGGGTCGACCGACAGCCCGATGATCTTGACGTCACGGCGGTCGAACTCCGGCTTGATCTTCGCCATGTAGCCAAGCTCGGTCGTGCACACCGGCGTGAAGTCCTTCGGATGGGAGAACAGCACCGCCCACGAGTCGCCGATCCAGTCGTGGAACCGGATCAACCCCTCCGTGGTGTTCGCCTCGAAATCGGGCGCCTCGGCGCCCAGCTGCAAAGTACTCATCCTTTCGCTCCTTTGGGTCCGGGGTCATCAGTCGCCGTCGAGGAACTCATCGGTCGCCGGCTCGGTCTTGCTGTTTCGCGTTCCGCGTGCTCGTAAGACGCGAGCGTCAGCCAATCAGGCGCCGTCAGCACCCCGGCCGGACGGCGGCAGATCCTCCACATTCAAACCCTTCGACGGTACCGGCCCTCAATCCATTGATGAGGCGCCGCCCGCTGCGCAGATCGTATCGCCCTCAGACGCTCCGCTATGCGAGACCCACCCCGCTGTAGGACGGCGGCACCGAGGTGTTGGACCTGGCCGCCGTAATCTCGGCCAACAGTTGCGACGGAGTGGTGCCGGCGGTCACGGGAAGTCTTGGCAGGCGGAAGCGGTCCTGCTGCGGGCCCGCCCACCCCGGATTGACGGTGGTGGCGCCGACGTAGCCGGCGGCGGTGACCGCGGCCGTGACGGTCGGGTCGTAGTCGCCGGACGGATAGCTGAACCAGTTCACGCGGGCGCCGTAGCGGCTCCGCAGCATCTGACGGGCGGCAGCGAGGTCGTTGGCAAGCTGCGCCGGGTCGAGTGTGGTCAGGTCGGTGTGGTCGAGGCCTTGGGTGTCGATCTCCCAGCCCGCGGCGGTCAAACCGCGGATCTGCGCGTCGGTCAGACCCCCCTCGGAGGGCGGAAGGCCGGTCAGCTGGAGGTTCTCGACGGCCACCCAGCCGAGCCCTTTCAGCACGGGCAGGGCGTTCGTGTACTGGGAGGCGTAGCCGTTGTCGAAGGTGATCACGATCGGTTGGCCCGATCCGAGCGGCGTGCCTCGCGTCCAGTACGCCTCGAGCTGGTCGAGCGTCACGGCATGCCAGCCGTTGGCTTTGAGCGCCTGCATCTGGCTGGAGAAGTCGGAGGTGGGCACATACAGCGCCGCATTCGCCGAGCTCCCGGCGGGCTGCGTGTTGATCACGTGGTAGACGAGGATCGGAACACTCGCGGTCCCCGGCCGCGCGGTGGCGCGGGACGTCCGGCCGCCGGGTGCGGGGTGCGGCGCCGGCCGCGGCGCGCTCGTGGCGGCGGGATGCGAGTTCGGGCCCTTGGCGGAGCCGAGCACGATCACGAGTATCACCGCGGCGACCGCGATCAGCGATCCGATCGCGCCGATGCGACCTGGCGTGATCGGTAACTCGCGCCGGCTGACGTGTGCGGGGCGACCGCGCCCCTTGCCGCGGAAGCTCATGGCAGCCGACGTTACACCCAGCGAGCGACGTGCTCAGCGCGGCGGGTGCGTCCCGGCGACGGCGCGCCCGTGGAGAACCCGGCGTACCCGGCCGACTCGGAGGACCGTTCTCGACTTCGATCGGTGAGAGAGTCCGGACAACGCTCCGACCGGGGAGGTCGACCATCAGTCACCAAGCTCGACTTCGTCGCCATTCCCTCGCAGGATTCCGAGCGCTCGAGGCGCTTCTGAGGTCTGTGCCTCATGGCGTTCTTCACCGATTTCGACGGCAACGACCTGATGCTCCACCACCGTACGCCCGGTACGGCTGAGGCGTCGCTGGCGCGGCTGAGCCCTTACAGGTCGAAGTCGACGGCGAGCGGGAGGCGCGCCTGGAAGAAGACGAGAGCGGGTGAAAACGCCGTACGTGTGTTACGGCGGCCTCGAGCAAAGGGTGCGGCCGCGTCTCGCAGCCTCGCGTGCTCGTCGGGCGCGCTCAAGCCCGACACGTGTACGGAGCGCTGACCCCCGCGGCGGTGTTCGCGCTCGGCATGCTGCTCTACGAGCTCCGCCGATCGCTCGAGCGTGTCGGCCACCCGACGGTAGAACGCGGCCAGCTCTGCCCGTCCGCGCCGGTCTCTAGAGCTTGGGCCTGACGGGGCATGCCGGGTTGGCGAGCTCACGCTCGGGACCGATGACTCCGTCGACGAGCCGACGCGGTGTCGTCTGCTGCGGGCATCGCCGTGGTCTGGCAGCGTCGAAGCCAGCGCCCACCTGCTGAGTGGGCGGATGCGGCGCGATCGAAAGCCTTCTGGCCCTTGTTGTGGCCACCGCGGATCTTGGACGGGGCCGCGCAACCTGGGGTTCGTGCCGGATTCGTGTCGCGGGATCTCAAACCAGACGGCGGAAGCGCCCTCCCGGATCCCCCAGCGGCTGGCCTCTTCCGCGACGATGCGGAGCCCGTACCCGCCGACGATGTCGGGCTCCCGTCCGCGGACGGCTGGCACAAATCCTGGGCCCTCGTCGATCACTTCGACGAGCAGGCGGTTCCTGTCGAGCTCGGCGTGTAGCTCGATCCTGCCGCGCCCATGAACGACTGCGTTGGTCACGAGTTCGCTCACCAGCAGCGTGGCCGTTTGCTGGGCGAGACTGTCGAGCTCGGAGGCGAGCGACTCGGCGAACCAGCGGCGCGCTACGTCCGGCGCCTGGCGGGTGCGCGGTAACTCGACCACCCACTGACTCCGGCCGTGAGCCGGGACCGGTCGTGCGAGGCGAACAGCCCCAGCGCAACCTCGGTCCGCCTCGTTCAGTCCCGGCGTCCTCCACCCGATCCTGTCCATATCCAAAAACCGCACCAGACAGTCGCTTGCTGCCGCTACCTGACCTTGTTCGTTCTACCCAACACCGTCAAGTTGGAAACCAACGTTTGCCCTCCCGGAGTGGCCCGCCGCTACCAGCCGGCGCCAACCCCGCTTCCTGTCCGGCAGGCCTGGGAGTGCAGGACGCGAGCGGCATCTATCGAACTGCGGCTCGCTGGTCTGGCCTATTGCTGTGGTGGTTGAAGGAGGTTGTCGAATTCGGAGCGGATCACCCTGTAGCACTCACAGGAGCGGGATTCCAGCTCGGGCCGGTTGAGGACCGCGACGCGGCCGCGGCTGTAGTCGATGGCGCCCGCTTCTTGTAGCTGGCGCGCCACCTCGTTGACCGATGCTCGGCTGACGCCAAGCATCTGACTGAGGAACTCCTGAGTAAGCAGGAACTCATCTTCGTGAATCCGATCATGCGTTATCAGTAGCCACCGGCAGGCGCGCTGCTGCACGGAGTGCAGCGCGTTGCAGGCAACCGCCCGTGCGATCATCGACATCAGCGCCTGGGTGTAGCGGCTGAGGGCGATGTGCAGCCGCCCGTTCCGCGGGCTGGCGATGAACGCGCTGAACGTTTCGGAGCGCCATCTGCAGCGACTGCCCGGGAATTTGGGCAAAGGCCGTGTGCGCGCTCGTCCGGGTGGCCTGCAGGAAGACCGGAAGCCCGACCATCCCTTCGTCTCCGATCGTCGCCACTTCAATTCCGCGCCCATCATCCATCTTTGAGACGAGCGACAGCACGCCGCTGATCGGGAAGTACACGTACTCGATCGGCTCGTTTTCACGGTAGAGAGACGCCTTGAGACCTAGCGATACGAGCTCTAACTCGCCCGCCAGCCGCTCACGCTCGCTTTCGGGAATGGTCGTCAGCAGCCGGTTACCCGCGAGAGTTTCAACGTCGACCACTCCGACCCATTGCCCTCTGGAGCCGCCGCCGAAGCCGGGCCGTTGGTTATCAACTCGTGACGCCGGCGTTCATCCGTACGCGGAAGAGCTCCGCCGCGCCGGCAGCGGCGCACAGAGCGATGAGCGCATCCCCGAGCCGCTCCGGAGACAGCGCGAAATCCACGCAACCGGTGGCCAGAGCGGCGGTGGGCATGGCCGGGGCCGCCGCGCTTCCTGCATCCTCGACGATCACCCGACCTCCGTGACGTTTGACCTCGCGCACGCCGCGAGCACCGCCATCGAGGCGCCCGGACAGGACGACCGCGATGAGTCGCGGCCCGAGCGCCCGCGCGGCCGACGCCAGCAGCTCGTCCGCGAAGCGATGCCCAACGCCCGCACCCGGACCACGAAGACCCATCGTCATGTCGTCGCGGATCACGAGCTGTTGGTCATGCGGTGCAAGGAACAGCCGACCGGGCACCAGCTCCAGTCCGTCTTCCGCCAGCTGCACCGGTAGCGCGCAACGCCGCCGAAGCAGTTGCTCGGTGATCCCGTGGCTGTCAGCCCGGTGCAGATCGAACAGGATCGCGGCCGGAAATCCCTTGGGCAGAGACCTGACCATCACCCGAAACGAGTCGAGGGCACCCTGCGAGCCCACAACCACGACTGCATCGAACGGACCGACGCGATCACAATGTCGGGTAGTAGTTGACATCCGACGACAAGCGTACGCGACCAACCAAGTGGCTTATGCGCCCGCCAACGCAGGCGCTAGATCAGCTGGCTCGCTCGCACTCGCTCCCGGAATGGTCGGGCTGGGGAACGCGGAGGGCCGCGGGACTGAACAGCCGTTTGATGCCCAATCCGTGATCGCGGCTGTCTCGGCGCGTTCGGGCAATAAGAACCGCTCGATTTGGACGGCTTCCGCGTACGACGCCGACCCCGATGACCGCGGGGTCCAACGCGGCGTACTCCGCCTGGGGCGGCCCCGTCGAGCCAGCCCTGACCGCGTCGAGGTTGGGAGTCGCCATCGGGCGATCAGGCCCTCGTCGGGTTCATGACCGGGCGATCCATCGGGAGGAATCGCGAGTCGATCAGGAACGCGAGGCGGCATTTCGAAAGCTGTCGGCAGGTCTCATTGCTCGCTGGTGAGAGTCAGCGTCGTGCAGCGTATGCTGCCCCCCGCTTTCGAGAGCTCGGTGACGGGAATCGCGACTGTCGCGATCCCGCGCCTCTCGAGCTCAGCATGAAGCCGAGGCGCCCGCAGGGTCATGATGACCGTCGAGCCGGTCGAGAACAGGTTGCATCCAAAGCGCATCGCTTCCTCGATGCCGACGTCGATCTTTTCGACGTCCAGGCGGTCGATCCGCCGCCGGCTCGCGGCGGTGAAGGCGTCTGGACACCAAGCAATCAAGTCGGACCGGATCACGGCGAGCGCCAGATCGAGATCGTAGAAGAAGCTGTCCGGCCAGCCGGTGAGCTTGTTCTTGGCCGCCCGTCCGTATCGGCTGCGGAGAGGTTTGGTCCGAAGGCCGATCACATCAAGGTCGAGCTGGGCCGCCAGGAAGTCGTGCATTCGTTCATCGGTGCGGTACCGGCTTCCCACCAGCAGGCGGCCACCACAGACGAGCGCGTCGCCCTGACCGCTGAAGCGGTACGGGGCTTTCACGGTGCGGAATCCAAGCGCCTCAAAGACGCGCTTTGCGTGTGGCTCCTCCGCCCGGCGCGGCGCTGGAAGTGATGAAAGGATCGCGGTGTTGCCATGTACCAAGCCCCAGTTGGCGGTGAAGACACCGTCGTCGCAGCCCGGCGGCGCATCGACTGTCGTCAACCGCGCCCCTGCCTGTTTGATAGCCGACTGGATGGCTTCGTATTCCATGGCGGCGCGCGAGTGGTCGGGCTGGAGACGTGCTTTCGAGTATGGGTTCAGCTCCTGGACGGCGAAGTGCTCTGTTCCCGACATCAACACGCTCCCGTTGACCCGGGCCTCCAACAGATTCATTGAGTCGAGCCCGATCGCAAACGCGCTCATGGCATCTCGCCAAATTCTTGGCTTAGCCGCGACGCGACGGTGGACGAGGAGCCACTGTAACGGCCGTGGTAGAGCGCGCCGTCTCCCTGCATCGACCAGAAGGCCAGCTTTCCGATCGTCATCCCGGGATAGACGCGGACCGGATGCGCTACCGCCATCTCGAGCGTCCAGCGGAAGACGGCGCCGGAGTGGCCGAGGGGCGCCGAGAACTGAATCCAGATGCCCAGAGTGGAGACTGACCGGCAGGCATAGAGCGTGGCGGCATAGTGCGGGCTGCCCATCGCCTCCATAGTGCTGCACAGGTAGAACCGATTCGGCTCCAATGTGAAACCCTCGGACGACAACCGCCCGGTGACCACGCGTGGCGGCTTCCGGCAGTCCAGGACGTCATCCTCGTACCAGAGCACGTCTTGCGCCAACCGAAAACCGTAGCTGTTGGGTTCCAGCCGGCTGACGTCGAAATCGTCTATGTAAATGCGTCCGGCTTGCACCTCTCGGCGGATCTCTGCCCCGGTCAGGATCACAGCCACCTCAGCAGAACATCCTCGATGCGATCGCGGTAACACCGGATCCCACACCCGCTGTCGATGACAGCGTCGGGCCGGATCAGATGCAGCTCCGCGGTCGAGCCGTCGGTCAACGTAGGGTCGCCTCGGCGAGCCAAGCGATCACGGCGGATGGGCTCGTCGCAGACGATCCTGAGGATCTTGAAGCCGCAGCCTTGGAGAGCGGGCGCGTCCACGTGCGGATCCCGTAGGTCATCGGTCAGGACCACGTCCACGTGTGCCTGAGCGAGACGACGCAAGAAGTTGTCCACGAGCGAGCGGGAGTTGATCCGCCGGAGCTGCTGCGCCAGCGCCTCCATCAGCACCTGATCCTGAACGCCCGGGGAAAGCGCGCGGCCGGTGGCCCCGTACACCTGCTCTTGAAGCTCGTAGAGCGGCGTGGCGAGCTTCACGCGCGCGTGCGTCAAACGGCGAGCCGCGGCAAACTCCTCGATGAAGCCGGCGCACGTCGACTTGCCTGCGCCCGCGAGGCCGATCACGGCGAGCCGTGCTGAGGCGTTGCCGGGGCTCACCGGGTCGCTCCGGCGCGGGGCGCTGACATCACTGTGCCGAGCAGTTCATCCACCTCTGTCGTGTAGACGCCGCGAAGGCGTGTCACCGACACAGCGCTCAGCGCCGGCCGCATGCGCGCCAGCGAGCTGTACACGGCGAAGTAGTCCGGAACCAGGTAGGTTTGCCACGTGAAGAAGGTGGTGTCCGACGTTCTCTCGACGATCGTGTTCAGGAGTGCCCATTTGGCATTCTGGTCGCGGACGTTCCAGTGACTGGACAGGCCGCCGGATCGCAATTCGGGAAGCACCAGGGCGGACAGAGTTCGCGGCTCGGGGGAGAAATCAGCGCCGAGCCAGGATTCCAAGAGATCGGGCTGCAGCAGCAGCTTCTCCTCGGGGGTCCTCGCCGCGAGGTTCGTGTCCACCTCTGCCGCCACCCAGCGCTCGAGGGCTGGGTGGGCGCGGATCGTGCCGACGCCGACATGCGGGTAATCCCGCCACGGATAGACGGTGATGCAGCCGTTTCGGGGCAGGCAGAACAGCTTGTCGCCGCTGAAGTAGTGCCAGCCGTCGCCTTCGAGCAGCATCGACAGAAGCGTCGTCGTCTTGCCAGCACCCTTCGCTCCCCCGATTGCCGCGACCTTATCGCCGCGCCGGACGCCGCACGCGTGGAGGACGACCGTCCCTCTCGCCTCCTCGGTGCGGATGATCAGATCACGAACGAAGTCAATGACCTGTACCGTCGACCCGGGCGTCACGCGGAGGACGAACTCGCGGCTGGACTCAATGTTCTGAGGGGCGTCGAGCATCGTCGCATGATTGATGTACAAGACTCGGCCCGCCCGCTCGACACGATGGGCGAAGAAGGTGAACTCCTGGGCGGTGCTCTGCCGGATCACGCTGGACTCGGTGAACCAAACCTCCGTGGGCACGTCCCGATCGGGGTCATATTCCAGCACAGAAATGCGGTAGTCCGGAGACGGTCCGGGCCCCTCGGTGATCAAGTGGCGGAAGAACCGCAGTACAGGCGCGAACGCCGGCCCTGCCTCGGTGGCTACGTCGACAGAAATTGCGGTAGAGATGAACGTTAGGGTGTACTCGGACATATGTCAGGTCAGTTCGCCGAACGCAGACGAAGGTGGGTAGCGACTGAAGCGAGGATTTCCTCCGCGTGAACCTGGAGTGACCGCGACCAGGTGGGGTCGAGCAGCGGAGCCAGGCCATCGACGCCGAGATCGAACTCGATGTCGAGCGTGACACGTACGCCTCCGGCCAAGGGATCGAGCCTCCACGCGCCGCTCAAGACATGGAAGTCGCCGTCGATCTGGCTAAACGTCATAAGGCGCGAGGGAACGTGGACCTCGCGCTGAGTCCACGTTACACGGCTACCATTGAGCGCCACCGTCCACGATGTCACTGGTTGCCCCTCGAGAGGTGCGAATTCCCGCACTGAGAGCACATGCTCCGTGACCTCAGCGAGAGACCGGCCGTGACTGACGACCCTCCACACCGGCTCGAGCGGCTGATCGTGGATGGTAACCGCTGCGCGCACCCTCGGCATCGGTGTCCCTCACGCGTCCTTGAGGTAGCGGCCGAGGAGGCCGACATCGAGACCGACGCTCCGGCATAGATCTGCCCACGTCCGAAACGTACGGAGCATGTCGCGCTGGCCTTGGGCCACGAGACGGTCGGGCAGCACGCCGGGGAACGCCCGAACGAGGCTTTCCCACAGCGAAAGGACGCCGGCGACCTCGCATGATTCGCCGCCGAATTCCTCGCCGAGGCCAAACACGTCGATGAGCTCGGTCCCGGACGCGTCGATCAAGTGATGTAGACCGTACTCGAGAGCCAGGGCCAGGCAATGAGGATCCGCGGGGGCCCGTCGACCGGACAGCCGGGTGTCGACGTCGGAGAGGACCTCGAGCAGACGCAACTTCGCGGCCTGCTGCATCTGCGGCTGGGCACCCCCGCCGCGCAGGTCTTCCGCGTACGCGCGTCCCTCGGCGGCCATCAACCACGCGACGATGACCCACTGCTCGACCGAGCTCTTCTCATCGCGGGGGAGACCCGCCTGGATCTCCGGGAAGAGCCTTATCATTCCGCGCCGGCCCCCGAGTGGGAGATCAGCAGTCGCGCGGTGTCCGCTCGCAGAAGCCGCAGCCACGCCGACTGGTCGTGGCCGAGTCCGGCCAGTCCAGAGAGATCCATTGGCCCGATCGGCTGAGGCGACCCCCCCGTTTCGACGAGCGCCCCCGCGGCGTCGCGCAGGCGCAACGATGCGTGAGGCAGGAAGGGTAGGATGCGCGCGTCGGCGTCGAGGGTGAGCTCGATCTGCGTCCGACCGATGCCGCCCATGGCGGCTGCCACGGCGGATGCGACCGTGACATATTCGAGGACCAGCGATCCCCGCGATCCGCGCAGCGCGCACGTCACGCCGTCGCGCAGCGATTCGATCCCCTCGACCATCGGGTCCCTCTCACCGTTTTGCTGAAGCGTACGAGCAAATCGATTCCAGCGAAGCAAGTACCACTTACGTGTCGTGTAGACATCACCTGTACGAGAGAGCACGGCGTCCATCAGATACAGGAGGCCGTTCACGGCATAGCCGACGCGGCCGCGCAGCTCACCGGCCGCCTCCGCGAGCGCCATGTACACGATCTGCTCGATCGCGGTGTGCAACGACGCGCAGGCCCAGACGCGCGACAGCGTGCCGAGGTGCTCCAGGTATGGCGCGGACCCAGACAACGTCACGCCGTTGACGATGCGCTCGGTCTGCTTGCGGCGCGGCTCTCGCAGCGCGTCCCAGCTCGTCACACCGGCCACTATCGACTCGGGCGAGCCCTGAGCGAGTCGTCGGAGGTGCGCAAACGCTGACTCGACCTCCTCTCCCGAGAACGATACGACCTCCAGGTGGTGGGTGCCGTCGAAGACCTTCGTCGAGATGCGCTCACCCTCGATCGCGTCGTCCTGGACATGGATGAAGTCGAGATCGCTCGTCTCGTTGGCCAAGCCGTGGACCGGAGAGCTGGTGAGCAGGAGGGTGCCCGCTCTCCCCAGACGGCGGCGCATGTCCCGCTCCAGCCGCTCCGGCTCGATGCCGCGGGACGCGAGAAATGTCTCCACGTTGCCCGCGCGCGTCGCGGCAAGGTCGCTGGCACGGATCTCGCTCTGCAGCCATTCGCGGGCAAGCGACGGCATCATGCCGCCACCTTGGTCAAGCACTCGGCGCGGGCCCGCCGCCGCCCGTTCGAGCACGAGTCGCGAATCTGGTCGAGCACGAGCTCGGCAGGCAGGGTGTTCTCGACCAGCCCCAGGTTCAGATCGGCCGGAATGCCCGGGCCCGCCGCGGCGAGCGTCGCGTGCAGACGGTCGCTGCCGGTGTTTACGACGTGCGCTCCGGTCTTGCGAGCACGCCGGACGACCGCTTCGCCGGGGGGTAATTCCGCCGACGGCTGATAATCGTCTGCGAGCACAACGTAGACCGGTGACTCCGAATCACAGGCCGGCAAGGGCCGTCCATCGGCACCGAGATAACCGGCGACGACCGGCCGTCCCGTCGCGGGATCGATGATCGCCGACAACGCCGCGAGCGCAAGCTGCTGCACGGACGCCACGTCGCCCAGCCCGACCCATCCCCCTGCGAGCCGCTCATGGTTGATCCAGAGCGAGCCATTGTTCGCGGGGTGATAAACCGCCGCCGAATCGGCCGCGTCCAGCCGCCCGGCACCGTCGATCCTGGCGAGCCCAGCGTCGACGAGCGCACGGTTGAGATGGACGAGGTGCGTCATCCCAACCATGCCGTGGTCAGCACTCAGAATGACGGAGTCGTGCCGCTCGGCACGTCGCATCACCCGGGCAAGGACCCGATCCGCCCATCCCCAACCGCGCGCGAGGCATCGCCAAAGCTGCGGTGCGATATCGGCCCGGTAGGCTCCGCTGATTTCATCGCACCATCCGGCGAGTTCATGCCCGAGATCGTCCGTCATCGGCAGGTAGATCACGACGAGGTCGGCGGAATGCGACGCGAGTGCGGCGTCGGCACATGTCGCGAAGCCACGAGCCGCGCATTCGACCGAAGACAGGAAGACCTGCTCGGCGGAGCCATCCCCGCCTTCTGCCATCCGAGCGCCGAATGCGCCGCCGCGGTACATCGCGCCTAGACCCTCGCCGTTGAACACCGGTGTCCGGGAGAAGGCGTCCACGAGCCGGGCGTTCGACCCCGCCACGCGCCGTGTCCACGCGCCGGTGCGGAGCAGAAGCCGGTCGCGAGCCGAGGACATCGCACGCAACCAGACGCCGCTCGAGTCGCCGAGCCGCAGCGGGCGCCAGTTCCCATCCGGAATGAGCTGCACCTGTTGCGTCCCGGCTGAAACAACCACGTTTTCCTGGGATGCGATCGCCAGTTCGTATGGCCCGACGCGCCAGGCAGCCCGGCAGCGAGTTCGCAGCGGCAACGCATCGGCGCGCGCGATCCGTCGGCTGTACGCCTCGACGGCCCCGTCGATGTGCGCCTCGACGGTGCCTGCCGCGCTCAACACCCACGGTGCGTGCACGAGCGCGCTGCGCGCGCCGTACTCGGCAACCTGCTCCCAAACCAGCGGTGCGCGGCACACGCCAGGGGTAAACGCCGATGCGTGATCGTCGACGCGACCCCCCTCGGCGGCGCTCGGAATCGTGAAACCCGTTACCCCATGCTCGGCGGGCCAACGGCCGGTGAACAGCGTCGCCAGCGACGGCGGCGTCTGGCAATTCGGCGACGGGACCCGAGCGCTCGCCGTGACGCCGGCCTTGCGGAGCGCGGAGAGCGCTGGAAGCGCACCCGTGCGGCAGAGCCGCTCAGCGATCCATGGAGCGGCCCCGTCCCAGACGACCCAGTAGACGGTCATGGCATCACCGCAGCCGCGGATCCAAGCTCCGGCCGCCGCCGCACGACATCGTTCAGGAATGACCGCTTCGAGTAATACCCGCGTTCACCCGAGTGCCCCTGTCCGCGAAGGAACGCCTCGAGCCACTCGGCGACGCCCTGCATCTCCGACAGCACAACGTCCTCGGAAGGGGTGAACGCCGTCCGCGTGCGAATGTACTCGAGCTCGCATTGGTGCAGCGTTTCATCGGGCGCTCCGAGGACGCTGCAGTGATCGAAGTAGACCCCGAAGACGTGCCCGGTCCGGACCGATTCGAAGTTCACGTCGTACCGGACGCGCCGAAACGATGGGAGCTTCGTCGCCTGGACGCGCAGGACTCCGCTCACGTACTCATCCATCGTGCCGGGCAGTTCCACGCCGTGGTAGTGCTCCTCACGCCGGACGAAGGCGTCATCGGCGAACCACTTGCGTTTGATCAGATGCCTGCCGTCGGTCGTCGGGATGAATGAAACGTAGCCCCGATCGGCCGTCGGTCCACCGATCTCGTACAGGTGGTTCAGATAGTCCCACGCCTGGAACTCGTCGCGATATTCCATGATGAACCCGGACAGCCGTCCCGCTCTGAGCTGCCGGTGCAACTCGACCGTAAGAGCCCAGGCATCGACGGGACCGCTTGCCGTGTACTTGTACTCAAGTTCACGGCCCGGAAAGCACTTCCGGTAGTAACACTGATGGTTGTTGAGGAAAGTGGAGTGCACGGCGTGGAGCTCGAGGCCCGCCCTCAGCCAGTCCAGCTCGTCGCGTCCGGCAGCGACCAGGGGCTTGTCCGTGACACGGATGAAGCATGCGTCATCGTCCCGAAATCTGACCTGGCTGTGGACATATACGGCGCCAGGTCGCTTATCATCGCGGCGCACATAGAACATCGGTACGTACGAGAGGTGTGTCTCGGGAGGCGCGCCCACCTCAGCCAGCACGCGACGTGCCTGATTCCCCAACTGCATGCCGGCGAATAGCTGGGCCCCATCGACCGTGACCGTAGCGACCCGGGTCCCGTCGACTCGCACGGCAATGAGTTCGACGGCGCCCAGTTCCTTCCATCGAAGGACGATCGTGTTGCTGGGCACGATCGACTCGGCTGGGGCAAGGGGCAGAATGATGATCGCATCATTCGGGTGGAGTCGAGCCGCTCCGTTGATAAGGTGAATGCTCCCGAGCGCGACCCATGCGCTGACGTCTGGTGGGGTCGCGGTCATGACGGGCCCGGTATCCCGTCGATCATCGTCACCTTGCCTGCGGCAATTACAACGTCGCCCTGCCCATCGAGTCCAGGGGCAGCCACAGCCGGCACGCCGGCCTCACGGAGCAGAATCGCCAGATGGCACAGCACGGACCCGCGTTCGAACACGAAGCCTGCAACGTCGGCGATGAACACGGAGAGCACGGCGTAGGGGCGCCGCGCGAAGACGATTGGTTTCACGTCCATGCTACGGATCGCCTTCAGCACGCGCGAGATGTAGGCGTGATCGGTGACGTCGCGGACCTTGTTTATGCTGACGGCGGGGCCGACGGAGAGGCGGGTAAGCGTTTCGTCGTCGTCGAGGCGGAGGAGCGGCCCGTGGGCCGCGCCGTGTGAGAGTTCGACCTGGTCGGAGCCGTCGACGACCCCGCCCGAACAGGTCGGTGAGTAGTCGACGACGTATGGTCTGCCGCCGGCAAGGACCCATTCGAGTGCGACGGGTCCGAACCGATCGGTCATGCGCTCCGTGGCCGTCGCGATCGCCTTCAGGTGAGGGAGGACCGCCGCACCCCGCCCGGGTAAGGTTACGTTCTCGAGGTTGTCGGCGCGATCCTCGCCGCCGATCAGCAGACACTGCGCGTCGGCGATTCCCCGGTTGAGCGCGAGAAGGCCGTCGGGCGTGTACTCGACCAGCAACCCCTGCGGCGTTAACCGTGAGATCACACCGAGCTCACCACGGACGAACCCTCGGACGATCGCCGTGTGGAGTTCTGCGCCATCAGAGGCGACGCCGGCCGCGATCGCGAGGTTCCGCGCAAGTGCTGCCTTTGGAACCACTAGCTGGCGCAAGTTTTCCCCCAGGTCGACAACGCAGTGTTCGGACGCAACAGCAGCCATGGCCGCTCCGAGTGCTTGCGCTGACTCCCAATCGTGCAGACCGCGGCCATTGAACCGGATCACCCATCCCCTGCCGACCTCTATGTCGAGGTCATACAGCAGCCGGTACGCCGGAGCCCGCTTTGCCACGTAGGACCGATAGATGTCGGCGACCCGATCGAGCATGAAGTCAGGTGGCAGCGTCGCGTCGTAAAGGTCGTGCACGTCCATGTATGGGAGCCGAGCCACTCGCTCGTGTTCGGCGTCGACGGCAACGACCAGGGGGCGGCACTGGATCAGGTGAACCCCGTGTGCGTCAGCGGCCCATTCGACATCGACGTCGTGGCCAGAGGTGCCGGCCAGTGCGGAGGCCATCGCCGCGACCTCCCCCAGCACGCCGGCGTCGGGATCCGTGCGCCCATGAAGCTCGTCCGCGGTCGCGCGACGTGGGCTGGCGACCCCGGCGGCCAGGCCGTCGGCCAGTCCGTCGACATACTCGAGCGTCACTCCATGGCTCCCGCCGGTGACCGCGATCCCGGCGAGGTGAGGATGGACCAGCTCCTGAACGATGAGTGCCAGCCGCGGCGCGGAGTCGAAGTCCCCGGCGCGCACCCGCGCCGCGATGGCGGCAGGGTCGTAGTACGACCGCCAGCACTGCTCTACTGCCTGTACCACACCTTCGAGGCCGCGCACGCCGAGCACCGAATGGTGTACGCCCGCTAGGCTTGAGTCCGCGCCGTCCTCCTGCACGCCGGAGGAGCGGACGGCGAGCTCCACCGAATCGCAGTCGCCGAAGACATCGGCGATCCGCGTCTCGAGGAGGCCCCTCAGGGCGTCCGGCACCGCGATCGCTTGGGCGACCGCGGTCATCCGCTCTAATGCCTCGACGTAAAACGCGCCCACGGTGGCGCGAAGCTCGTCGCAGATGTCGGTGAGCCGAATGCGCTGCTCATCGCTGAGCGCTCGCTCATACTCCGTCACCGGCACGGCGAAGGCACGCGGGACCGAGTAGGCGCGACTGTGATCACTCAACGCGGCAAATTTGTGACCAACCTCGTCCACTCGGGCCTGCGAACCGAGGGCCGGGAGGCGTTGCCGCGCGATCTGCTGCGCAAAGTCGAGATGGATGTCGCTCGATCGCGGGCCAGACGAGCCCTGATACTTACCGGAATAGGGGACGATCTCGCCCTGCGGTCGCCACCACATCATCTGCCCGATGTTCATCCCGGGATACACGCGGACCCGGTTCATCGTGTAGAGCTGGAGCGTCCACTGACCCGCGTAGCCGATGTCACCAAGGCTTGCCGATAGGTTGATGAAGAGACCGAGACGGGCGATCGAGGAGCGGGCCGCGAACGTCGGCGCGTAGTAATCGCCGCCGAGGCACTCCTCGGTGTGGGCGAGGTACAGCCTGCCTGGCTCGAGCAGGTAGCCATCGTCCGGGATGTCGATCTCCTCGAACGCGTTCGCCTCTCGCGGGTCGAGCGGCATGCGGCTGTATATCCGCAGCCTGCGTCCCAGCCGGAAGTTGTAACTGTTGGGGTTGACCTGCTCTGGGGTGAAAGGATCGATGACGATTCGTCCGTTCCGCCACTCCTTCTCAATCTCTGTGCCGGTGAGGATCATGCTGTCTTCTCCATCTCGCTCAGCAAGAGGTCCGACCGGGCCGTTCTGATACCTGGATGCGCCGTATCAGATCGAGGCTTCCGTCGTCTCTTGGAGCGTGACTAAGCGGTTGCGTTCATCACGAGGGCCGGCAGCGCTGCGACCGAATCGATCACGTGATCGGCCGGAGCGGTTGCCGTGCCTTGTTCCGGAGGCTGATACTTACCGGTCCGCACCTGGACGGTCAGCGCTCCCGCTATTCGCCCGCCGGCGATGTCCGTCGCGGGATCGTCGCCCACGACCACGCACTCGCGGATGTTGACAGCGGCGGATTCGGCCGCCAGCTTGAAGAAGTCGACCGACGGCTTCCCGAGCACGTGTGCGGTCACGCCGGCGGCGTACTCGAGAGCGGCCACCACGGCGCCCGTGTCGAGATGGTCGCCGTCGCCGCGGGCGAAAAATCGGCCGCGCTGAAGCGCAACGAGTTCTGCACCCTGTCGCAACGCGCGAAACGCCCCGTCGAGGAGCGCGTAGTCGAGGACGTCGCGACAATCCCCGACCACGACGTGACTCCACCTCTCCCCGGTGGTGAAGGGCGCGAACAGCGGCCGCAAGGCGTCGGAGACCACCGGGTACACGCGAGGACATGGATGCGCCTGCAGAAGTCTTCGAACGGCCACCACGGGCGTGAACAGCTCGTCGTTCCTGATGTTGAAGCCATATCGCACCAGCTCATCCAGGATCGCTTCCGCCGGCGTGGAATCGGTGTTGGTCAGGAACCGAAGCGTTAGGCCCGCGGCGCGGAGCCGCCGCACCGTCTCCACGGCACCGGGGATCGACCGTTCCCTGTAGTAGAGCGTGCCGTCAAGATCAAGCAGGACGGCATCAGCGGTGAGATACGACATCGACGGACCTCCCATGGGGCGCGGCCAGTGGTGGGAAGAGTTCCGGGTAATCCACGAGATTGTCGTACAACATCGTGACGACGGTCGACGTCGCAGGCATCGGCATCGCCACGCGCAGGGCGGCTGCCACCACCGCGGCGGAGGACAGGCCCACGGCAAGCCCCTCCCGACCCAGCAACCCGCGCAACACCGCGATCGCCTCTTCGTACCCCACGCCGATCCAGTCGTCCACGAGATCCGGGTCCAGTAGCGGCGGAATAGCGTCCACGGCAAGGCCCTGCAAATGATGGGCTGAGAACACGCCGCGCTCGATGTCGCAGGCCTCCGGCTGGACGCCGAGGACGCGTATCGCTGGGAACGCCTCCTTGAGCGCGGGCGCGATGCCCATCATGTGGCCCGCCGAGCCGACGCCGGCGACGAATACATCGATCCGCCGATCTTCGGTCTGGCGGAGGATCTCGCGCGCAGTCTCCCGGTGGGCGATTGGGTTCGCGAGATCACTGAACTGGTTGATGAGGACCCAGTCGGGATGCTCGTCGGCCAACCTGAGCGCGAGCTGACCGTGGGCGTTCCCTCCAGGAACATGTGTGGCCAAGACCACGGTCGCGCCGCAGGCGCGGAGAAAATCGATCTTCGCGCGGCTGTAGTTGTCCGGGATGACGAGCACCACTCGGTAACCGCGCACCGCAGCAACCATTGTCGCCGCCTTGCCGAGGTTGCCTCCGGTCGCGAGCAAGAGCGTCTGTCTGGACTGCGGCGTGAGATCGCCGCGACGCTCCGCGGCATCGACCATACCCAGCAACCCGCGGATCTTGTGTGAGCCGGCGAGGTTGAGGTGCTCGCATTTCACCGCAACCGTGGCCACGCAGCCGCTGTGTCGGGCAAGCCGATCGATGCGAACGAGCGGCGTGTGACCGGCACTGTCGGCGATTGAGTCGATCATTCGAAGGCGCCCCAGGCGGCCGCCCCATCGAGGCGAATCCGTTGTGCCCCGTCGATTAGCCGCACGGAGGCGCCAGCGGGAACGTCGCGGGTCACCGTGCAGCCCGGGCCGATCCTGGCGCTGGAGCCGATTTCGATCGGTCCGAGTGCGGCGGAGCCGTAGCTGAACGTCACGTTGTCGCCCACCGTCGGATGGCGCCGCCCGTGTACCGGGCCATCTGCGGCGTAGCGGCTCCCCAGCGTCACGCCGTGCAACAGGACGACGTTACTGCCGAGGGTCGCCTGCTCGCCGATCACCGTCCCGCACCCGTGGTCAATGACGAGCCTGCGCCCAACGACCGCCGCCGGGTGGATCTCGACCGCGGTTGCCAGCCGCGCCGCTTCGCTCATCTGGCGTGCGACAACGAGGACCTCGCCGCTCGCCGCGAACTCATTGATGACTGCGTGTGCGACGCGATAAGTGGCCACGGCCAGCCAGGTGGTGACACCGAGGAACACGTATTCCCACCCGCCGGCACGCGCAGCGGCCGGGTCTCGCTCGGCGTAAGCCAGGAGATCCTCCAGAACTCGTTCCGCCACTGCCTCGGACGTCTCGAACACATCTCGAGGCGCAGCGACGTCGATCAGGCTCAGCCACGGGGTGAGGACGCGCACGGTTCGGAGTGCGGTCGCCAACGGGTCCCCATGCACGAGTGCACGATCGAGCGCGGGTCGGTCGAGGATGAACCGCGGGGGCGCGTAGCTTGGACCGACGGGGGTTATTCCCGGCCCGGCCGGGCTGCTGACGGCCTCGAAGGAAATGTCGTTCTGCACCCTCACTTCCGAGTCAGAGCGCAAAGCTAGCTCGCCAGATACACGGCCCCGCTTGATTCGGCGGCATGCGATCGACCGGCCGCCCACATGTATCACGAGGCCCGCGGATGCCTCTGACAGGAGTCGATGTTCTCGACCCGGGAGAGTGTTTCGTGAGTGTAGTGGCGGTGGCGCAGATCGGCGGGCTACGCGTGATTGAGCCCGATCTCGACATTGCTCTCACACAGGATTGGCGAGCCCACCGGCATCGAGCTGACGTCGTTCGGCTTCGTGCCGGCGACCCTGCGGACTGGGACGCGCTCCGCACACGAGGCTTTGCTGTCAAACCGACGTGGGTGACTTGGGGCGCGCCGCTGACGGGCTCGAGGGAAGAGTTCCTGAGCCGCGTATCGCCAAAGGAGCTGCGAAACGTCAGAAAGGCGCTGGACTACGCCCGTGTCAACCGCCTGCGGTTCGTAGAGCGCACACCTATATCACCGGAGCCTCTCGACGAATTCCTCCGCCTTTACGGGCTTCAGATCGCGAGGATGGTCCACGGCGTGCCCTACGCGCAGAGAATGAGGCAACGCCTGCTCGATGAAGCGAACAGGTTCATGATGGTATCCGCACACGATCGCGGCGGTCTGGTGGCCGGATGCATCTGCTCCCTGCGGCCCGATCAGGATGTGATGCGCATCGCTTTCAGCGCGATCCAGCCGCGCGCGCGGGACGGCATGCTAAGCCGGGCGATTTATCTGACCGCGGCCGACGCCGCCCGGGCGCGCGGGCTGAAATGGATCTCTCTGGGCAGTGACCCGACCCTCTACGGTCACGTCGCCAAGCCAGGCCTCTTCACCTTCAAGAGTCGACTTGGGTTCGCTCCGGTACCCCTGAGCTGGCTCGATTACGAGGACGTCGAAGCGTACGACGAGGCCGAGTTGATGCTCAGCCTGTCGTCGGTTACAGACCCCTCGCTGTCGCTCGCCTACGCCGCCGAGGTGCCACCCCGACCCAATGTCACCGATGCATGGTCCACTCCGCCACTATGGAGATTGAACATCCTCGCTTCGCGCAAGGACATTGACATCAGACCTTTTGCCGCGCCATTTCTCGACAGCCTCGATGTCGCAGTCCTGGCGAAGTGAGCGAGAAACCCATGTATCACATTGCCCGACTCGGCGCTCTTCCGCTCAACTCCTCTCCACCCCGCAATACAACGACAGGAGATAGCTAATGGATCATTCCCTCAGTACGCGGATCCTGAAACACTTTGGCTCCGGCGAGTTCAAGGCTCGAGTACCGGCCCTCGCGGCACGATATGAATCCGATCAGTTCGTCGAGATCCCGGACTTCGTGCCAGCCGATGTGTTCGAGCTCGCACGGCGCGAGTTGCTCGACCTCTACGACGGGCGGTCGCACCGACGCGACCTGGTAATCCCCAGCACGGGGAACACGCCGAGACGATATAGCAACCTCGACCGCGACACGCTCGCTGAAGCCAGCACCGTCGTACCGGCCATCTTCCAGTGCACGACGCTGCTGGCGCGGCTGAGCGAGATCACGGGCACGGACGTGCTGCCGGTTCCGTGGGCGCCCGAGGAATACATTTCATCACGGCTCAATCAGCCGGGCGACGTGCATGGATGGCATTGGGACGACTACCCGTTCGCGCTCGTCTGGCTGATCCAGGGTCTCCCGCCCGAGCAGGGAGGCGCGCTTGAGTATGTGAAGAACACGAAGTGGGACAAGAGCGCTCCGTCAGTCGAGGAGTACCTCGCCAACGGCACGATAGAGTCGCGCTCGCCCAAGACCGCGTCCGCGTATCTGCTGAAGGCCGACACGTGCCTACATCGAGTCGCGCCAGTGGTGGAGGGAGCGGACCGCATCATGGTGTGCTTCACGTTCTGCACGGTCGCCGATCTCGATCGTGAGATCAGCCACGAGACCATGGAGATGCTCTACCCGCAGGCAACGGCCGCTGCTGCGTAATGGCGGCCGGACGGATGGAGAGGCGGCGCGCCCGACGGTCAGCGGCGCTGAACACGCCGGATCGGGCACACGACCCGGGAGAACCAGATCTGCCTGGTCGCGTGCGCGCAGGTCTCACGTCATGCATCGACGTCCTGAGGGCCTCGGAGCCCTCGGGGCGTCAACCGTGGGTGGCCTCGAGCGAGCGCGGGGTCGGGGATCTGCCTGGCGGTCCGGACTGGTTACTGTCGTGCTTGCTGCATTTGGCCAGGCCGGCGCCGACGTCCTCCCTGCCGGCGAGCCTGACGAGCAGCTTGGAGCGGCACGGGCTAGTGACTCGCCTCGGCGACACGCTCGGTCCCGGGCGGTGGGAGATCACCTCTCACCGCGGAGTGCTCGCGGCGAGAGACCGATCCGACAAGCCAGGGGGCGAGTCGGTATACATCGGAGAGGACGGGCTGACCTTTCTCGAGGCGGTTATCGACGCCCGTCCGCTCGGTGACGTTCTCGAGGTCGGGTCGGGAAGCGGGCTGGTCGCAGCCGCCGCGGCTCGCACCGCATCCAGCGTCACCGCGGTAGACATCGTGTCGGAGTGCGTCGAGGCCACGAGGGTGACAGCCTGGCTCAACGGAGTCTCTCGCCGGGTGACCGCGAAGCGAGCCGACTTCACCTCCGAAGACTTCATCCGTCGGTTTGCCGCGTCCTTCGAGTGCGTGGCAGCGAACCTACCCGGTGTTCCCGTCCCGCGGGGTGTGGCATATTCGCCGGCCGGGGATGGCGGACACGACGGTTTGCGACTGATTCGACGGTTGCTGCACGCTGCCCCTGTGCTGCTTCGCCGGCCGACGGTCGAAGGCGACCATCCTAACGCGCCGGTACTCCTCATGAGGTTTCAGAGCCTTGGGGGTGACAGCGATTGCCTGCTCCTCCACGACATCGAGCGATGGACGGCGAAGCACGGGCTCGACGCAGTCGTGACCTACACGAGCCGTGCTCCCGTCGAGGTTCGTAACGGCCTCACGGCGCACAACGCCGGCTCGTGGAATCCGGGCGTCTCGGCCGGGGACATCATCAAGGCCGCCGACGCGCATGCGTGTGAGCTGGACGCGACGCAGTACTACAGCGCAACCCTCGTGGCCCGTGCCGGATGCGGGGAGGTCGCCGTCGTCGATGCAGCCCAGCGGCCACTGCTGGACCACCGCTTCGGGGTGGTCCAGCCGGACCGCTCAAGCCTGCGGCGGGCCGTCGATGAGCGGTTTCTTCCGGGTCTGAAAAATCTCGCCGAGGGGTTCTGGGAGATGGGATCGATGACCGACGTGCGACGGGTGGCAGGGACTTCGCCGATGCTTCTCGGCCTGCTTTCAGCGGGACGCACTCCCCGCGAGGCGCTCCCGCACCTCCACCCGAGCCTCGCCGCGGACGTGCCCGCCGCACGGTCGCTGCTGTCCGCCACTCAACTGCTGCTAAGCACCCTCGTCGACGCTGGGGTCCTCGAGCGCGAGGGGCGAGCGGCGTGACCAAGTTCGGCATCGCTCGCCGCGCGGAGGGCACGGTGGTGATCGTCGATCCTTTCTCAACCGGCGCCGATCTGGCGCCCGAGTTCGCGTCTCGTGGCTGGCGCAGCGTGGCGGTCCTGAGCTCGAGTCGATTGCCCGCTTTGTATGTCGACAAGCTTCGGAGCACAGACTTCGACCGAGTCGTCGTCGACGACGGGAATGTCTTGGCGACCGCCCACGCGCTCGGCGATCTGTCGCCGGACGCTGTGCTGGCCGGCACCGAGATCGGAGTCGAGCTGGCCGACGCGCTAGCGGAGGCCCTGGGGCTCCCGGGCAACCGCGCGTCGGCGACACGGTGCCGCGGGCACAAGGGCGCGATGGCGCGAGCAGTTCGCGCCGCCGGGCTGGCGGCCCCGCCCTTTCACGAGGCCGCGTGCGAGTCCGACGCGGCCGCGTGGGCGGAGGACCACGGCGGTCCGGTCGTAGTGAAACCGGTCGACAGCGCGGGAGGTGACGGTGTCACTTTCTGCAACCGGCCAGATGAGGTACGCATGGCTGTCCGCGGGCTTCACGGCAGGGTCAACCGGATGGGGCGGGTCAACGACACGGTGCTTGTGCAGGCGCTGATGACCGGCGAGCAATACTTCGTCAACACGGTTAGCCGGGCCGGCCGGCACCGCATCCTGGAGATCTGGGCTGACCGGAGGCAGAGCCGACCCGAGGGCACGGTCTGCGATCGAGAGGATCTGCTACCCGCCGTCGGATCGCCACAAGACCGCCTCAGCGCGTATGTGCAGTGCACGCTTGATGCTCTCGGCATCCGGGAAGGCCCCGCTCACACCGAGCTCATGCTCACGCCAGACGGCGTGATGCTGATCGAGTGCGCGGCTCGCATGCAAGGCACGATTGTGCCGGCCGCGGTCACTGCCGCACTGGGCGAGAATCACGTGACTGCCGCCGTTGAAGCCGTGGTCGACCCGGCCTCGGTCGATGCCGCGCTCCCGTATCGGCTCCAGGCACATCTCTCCGTAGTGTCGCTCATCGCTCCCCGGGCTGGATGCCTGAGTGCTCCGGGCGCAACGGCGCTGCTTCGAGAGACCGACACCCTGCATACCGCGCTGGGAAACCTCGAGCCGGGCACCACCGTCACTCAGACGGTCGACCTGTTCACCTCACCCGGGTTTCTCTACCTCGTCTCCGATGACCCCACGCGCATCGAGTCGGACTATCTCCGCATTCGCCGCTTGGAAGCGGACGGGTTGTACGTATGACGGCAGTGCTGTCCTCCCGTGGCTGGTCGCGGCTGGCGAGCGCAGCGGGCTTCAGGTGGCTCTGGATGAGCCAAACGGTGTCGCTAATCGGCTCCCAGGTCGGCGCGCTCGCGCTCGCTCTGCTCGCGGTCCTGGCGGTACACGGCGGACCTGCGGCGGTTGGCTTGCTCATCGCGGCCCGCTACGCGCCGTTCCTGATGCTCGCCCTCCCTGCCGGGGCCCTCATCGACCGCCTCCCGCACCACCTGGTCATGGTCGCGTCGGACATCGCGCGCGCGGTCATCGTGGGGGCTGTCGTCCTCGCCGCCTTCACGACCGGGATCGGCATGGCCGGGCTGCTCGGCGCAGCGCTGCTCGCGGGGGCCTTCCAGGTGATGTTCGATACCGCGTGCCAGGCCTGCCTGCCGACTCTCGTGACCCGTGACGGCCTCGGGCGTGCAAATCGATGGATGCAGGGAAGCCAGTCGTTCGCTGATCTGGGGGGTCCGGCGTTCGGCGGCGCGCTGGCAGGCTGGGTCGGTCCCGCGGCGGCTCTCGCGATCGACTCCGGCTCTTTCGTCGTCTCCGCGCTATGCCTGATCCGTTCCAAGCTGCGGGCGCCGGAGCGGTCCACGGCGACCCCGCGGTTGCCGGCCTTGGAGAACCGGTCGAGGGCGTCTGAGGCATTGGAGGGGGTGCGCTATGTGGTCCGTTCGAAATCCCTGCGGGCACTGGTCGCCGAGGCAGGGACGTTCAACCTCCTCGATCAAGGGCTGCTTCCCGTCTTCCTGATCTATTCCCTGACCGTTCTCCATCTCGGACCGAGCGGTTTCGGGCTCGTGCTGACCGCCGGTGGACTGGGAACGCTCACGGGCGCCCTCCAGAGCGGAGTTGCAACGGACCGCTGGGGATTCGGGCGGCTGCTGATCGTGACCGGGTTCGCTGGCTGCGCCGCTTACCTCGTGATCCCGGCGGTCGACGCGTCCCCGGCTGTCGACACCGCGGCGCTCGCGATCGGCATGTTCGTCTCAGGCGTTGCGACTGGGGTCGCAAACGTCCAGGCAGTGACGCTGAGGCAGCTGCTCACACCAGAGCCACTGTTGGGACGGGTGACCGCAGCCTTTCGGGCCGTCGCGTTCGGTGCCATCCCCGTCGGCGCCTGCGGGGGTGGTCTACTCGCAGCGTGGCTCGGACTGCGTCCGACCCTCTGGGTGCTCGCGGTGGCGTTGCTGACGACGCCGCTGTGGCTGGTGTTCTCGCCCGTCCGCACGTTGGCGTCAGTGGGTGACGTTGCCTATGGAACACGACAGTCGTGATCCGGTCTTGACCGTCGACATTCTCTCGAGCGCGGCGGACCTCGGGACCTCGGAATGGAGCGAGCTCGCGAGCGGGGCGTCACTATACAGCTCATACCCCTGGGTGCGGTGGAGCGAAGAAAGCCCGGATCACCTTGCGATGCACCTTGTCTGCCGTGATCCGGATGGGCGCCCGCTCGCCGTCCTACCGACGTTTCTGTGGACGGGCGGCGGGTCCTCGCCAAATTCGTGGTATGACCCGCACCGCGTTTTTGTCGCCCCTCACCATGTGACTGCGCCCCGGGACCCGGGATGGTTCCCGCTCTTGCTGCTCGGGTCGTGCGCCGGCTACCGAAGCGACGTTCTGTTTGCGCCGCTCTCGCCGTTGCCGACACGGGCAAGGGCCGCAACAGCTCTGATCTCGCGGGCGCGAGAGATCGCCGTCGACGTCGGTGGCGCGATCGCGGCAATGTACTTACCGAGCACCGCGATCGAGCTACTCGCAGCGACCTCGACATTCTGCTTGCCTCCAACGCCGACGTCCGCCGAGGCTGTCATCCCGGTCGAGCCCGGTGGCCTCGACGCACTCCTCGGCCGCTTGGGCGGGAAGCGACGGCGCTCAATCCAACGCGAGGTCAGAGCCTTTGCTCGAGCGGGGCATCGGATCGAACTCCTCTCTCTGCGCGAGGCATGGCCGATCGCTGGACGCCTCCTCGGCGCGCTCCAGCGCAAGCACGGGGAGCACGACAGCGACGAGGCAATGCTGACCTATCTGGAGTCACAAGCCGTCTTCCTGGATGAGGTGAGCACGGTTCTCATCGAGTACGACGGCGCCACCCCGGTCGGGTTTTGCTTGACCTATGGGCACGGGGCAACCCTGTATGCGAGAGCGGCCGGATTCGACATCGAAGCCGCACCATTTGCGTACTTCAACCTCGCCATCTACCGGTGTGTCGAGCTCGCGGCGGAACGCGGCCTGCGCGCGCTCGACCTGGGCACGGGCGCCTACCCGGCCAAATGCGCGCGAGGGGCCCGCCTCCACGAGCTTTGGTCAAGTGTTGCGCCGCCCCCCGAGCTGCCCCGGGACCAGCGTGCGGCCCTCGGGATGCCCGCGGGGGAGGCGCTGGGCGCGGCCACCTCCGGCCAGTGCTTTCCGAGTATCACGGGCGGGGACGGCTCCCTCTTCTCCAACGGGAAGGTCCCAACGGAGGGCGTACACGTACCATGATCGAGCCCTATCGCGCTGTTTTACGGAACCCCGACTTTCGAAGGTTGTGGGGCGGGTCCCTTCTGAGCCTGGTCGGCGACGGTGCGACCTGGACCGCGTTGGCCTGGATCTCGGTCACCCGTGGGGGCGCACAGGCATTGGCGCCGCTCGGCGTGTGCTATTTCGCCCCGGTCGTGTTCGGCGGCTGGCTTGCGGGGAAGGCGGTCGACCGGTTCTCGCGTCGCAGGTTGCTGGTCGCCGACAGTCTGATCAGGGCAACGGTGGTCGCAATGATCCCTGTCTCGGCCGTCTTAGGCTCGCTCTCGGTCTGGCAGGTGTATGCCGCCGCGGCCATCTATGGACTCTTCAAGATCTTGCCGATCGGCATCATCCCGGCGGTCATCCCCGAACTCGTGCCGGAGTCCCAGATCCCGTCCGCGTTCGGGCTTGAGTCGGTGGCTTATGGGGCTGCGGGTCTCGCCGGGCCGGCGCTCGGCGGCCTCATGATCCCCTTCGTCGGCGCGCCCGCCGTGGTCGCGCTCGACGCGGTCAGCTATCTCGCCTTTGCCGGGCTCGTGCTCGGGATGAAGGCTCGGCTCGACCGTCCTTCGCCCGAGAGCGGCGTAGCATCGGAACCGGTCGCGCGCCACCTGAGCGGGGCGTGGCGTCCAGTGCTCGCCTTCATCGCCGGGGACCGGGTAATGCTCGCGTTCCTGCTCGCGTTCCCAATGTTCAACATCGCGATGGGCATGCTGAACATCGTCCAGCCGTGGCTCGCCCACGACCGCCTGGCGGGAGGCGCGCGAACGCTGGGGTTGCTCGTCGGGGTTCTGGCGGCCGCGGAGCTGGTTGGCTCGCTTACCGCTGGAGCGAGGCGCTCTCCGGCGCGGCCGTTGCTGTGGATCGGTGGCGCACAGATGATCTGCGGCGCAGGACTCCTTCTGTTCCTTGGCGCGAGCTTGTCCATGATCCTGCTCGGCGAGATCGTGTGCGCGCTCCCCGCCGGATTCGCTGCGGTGTGCTCCCAGACCGTGCGGTATGAGCGGATCCCCGAGCACCTGCGCGCTCGGACCCTGACGCTGATCAGCACGCTCATCCTTGGCGCCGTGCCGCTTGGCTCGCTCGTCGCAGGTCCGCTTCTGGCCGCCGGTCACTACGACCTCGTGGTCATGCTCATGGTGGCGTTCGTCGGACCGCCAGGGCTGCTGTTCGTATGCCTGGCCGGGACTACCGTCGGCACCGAGCGGCCCGCGCCCGGACGCGGGGCCGAGCGTGCGCACCCATTACCCGCTTACGCAACGAATAAAGGCGAGGTCAGATGACAACCCTTGGACCGTTTCGGTTCTACACGGCGCGCCGGGACTATCTTGAGGCGCTGCGGTCCTACAGGCCCGGGACGGGCGTTCCGGTGTTGGGCGCGCCGGGACAAGCACATGAGCTGGTAGCCCGGTTCAGTGACGCCGAGGAGCTTCGTCCCAGGCCGGAATACGGAAAGGTCCTCGTCGCTTGGCCGAGACGCTCGCGCGTGCGCGGCATCGCCGGCGCGCTCGCTGTCTCGATCGATGCCGCGACGGCGGAGCTCGACGACCCGCGAGATATCGGGCCCGCGAGCACCGGCACCGACTATGTCGTCATGGTCGGGCTCGCCGACGAGGTCAGCGAACGTTGGATGATGCTGGCGCACGATGCTCTTTGGCAACGGCACTCTGGCGGGACGGGCGGTCACCTCGGAGTGCTCGTGGCTGCCAACGCGAGAGATCTGAGCTGGTTGATCGCCAAGGGCTTGGCGATGGTCCACCGGCGCCTCCCAGCCGAGGAACACGTGCGCATCTGGCCGGCTGTCCAGGGAAAGCCGCGGCGGTACGGGGAGGGCCGGTGGGTGCTGAGGGACGAGGCGAATGCGGACAGGGTCGGGCCGGTTCTCACCGCCACCCACACCGGCGCGCTGTCGATGATCGCCCACGGCCGCGACGACGTGATTCATCTCGACGACACCGTGATCTGTTCTACCGCCGCGCAGACGATCGATGCGGACGATCCCGCCGCGTCACATGCACCCGTGTGTGCGTTCACCGGGCAGTGCTATCGACCCGAGGTGGCCAGCGCCGACATCATCGCGGCGGGCAACGTTCGGGCGGACGCCGTGTTCGCGAACTCCTGTATGGGGATGCGGGTGAGCGAGGGTCTCTATCCAACCGACTTCCTGGTCCCTCACGGATTCATTCGCGGCTTCGCTGCCGCCTACCTCGGCACAGGACAGATCGTGAACGGTCTGCTCAAGCTCAACGACATCTTTCACGTTGCCTGCGCGACAGGACGAAGCCTCGGCGAGGCCGCAACATTGATCAACGATCACCTCCGGTGTGAACGAGCGGACCTCCCATACTTCACGCTGTTGGGCCTGCCGTGGCTGACGCTGAGCGATTCCGCTGGCGACGACGAGTCATGGCGAAGCTTCCTCATCGCGACCGGCGATTGGCGGCGAGACGGAGCTGGACTGCGGGCCGCGTCAATGGCGGTCGGAGTCGAGGAGCTGACCGGCCGCAGCGCCCATGTCATCCACGCCTCGCCCAGGTCGGCCGCGATCCTGAACGGTGCCGTCACCGAACGCGTCGACCTATCCAGACTGCCGGCGCTGGAAGTCGAGCTCCAGCGAATCGGAAGGTCGATGACCAATCTCGACGACATTCAGTTCACTGGACTCAAGTACTCACGTCAGACCAACACGCTTCTGAACGTGCGCAACCAGGCGGCAGCGCTCGCGAACTCGCTCAACGTTGCTGCCCTTCGTGGCGACGCCACGAAAATCAGGCGCAAGCTGGCCTCGATCACTGTCGGAATGGAAAGCGCCGAGTACGCACTCGCGCAGGCGGTCTTCGAGCGCGGCATGCATAGCTTCCTTCACTACAACGACGTGTGGGGCGAGACGCTTGAGATGGACCCGCCCGTTCTGACAGAGGATCCGTGCCCGCATTGCTTACGGCCTCTCGTCCGGTACCGCGCCGCACATCCGATCCTCGCGCGTATCGCGCGCATCGCGCTCGTGTGCGCGCGGTGCGGGATGATCCGCGACGCCGATGCACGCTCGCCGGTGGAGACGCTCGCGCTCGAGACAGACGAGCTTTGGCACTGCGGGAATGAGTACGTGATACGGCTGTGCGTCCAATTCGAGAACAGCGGGCCCCCTCGTGCGAAGGTCGCTGCGGCGGTGTTCATGGCGAACGGGCTCCGGAACGGTGTGACATTCCCGGGACCTCAGCTCGTTGAGGTCGACTCGGGCGGGTCCGCCGAGCTCGATGTGCACGTGAACGTGCCTGCTGGCGCCCGCATGCATCAGGAGTACGTTCGCGGTCTCGTCGTAGCCGAGGGGACGCTGTCGTTCGCGATGCGTCCGGTGTGGGTCCGGCCCGAGACGCGCGAGTCGGTCTTGCTCCCTCTGCACGCGATCGGGGGGACGGTCCGATGATGGCCGTCCGTAGAGAGGCCCAGGGCAACCCTGTCGTCGCGATCGTCGACGCCTATTCGACCGCGCGCCACTTGGCGCCGCTGTTCCATGGACGTGGGTACGACTGTGTCCATGTTCAAAGTACGGCAAAGCTTCCGGAGGATGCCTACACGTTCCGCAGCGAGAACTTCATCGACAACGTCGTGCTGTCCGGGGACCGCGAATCGCTGGTAACAGCGATCGCTGCTCATCGCCCCGTGGCGGTGCTCGCCGGCGCGGACGAAGGAGTCGAAGTGGTCGACTTTCTCAGCGAGCGCCTAGGCCTACGTACGAACGGCACCGCGCTCAGCCATGTCCGGCGGGACAAGTTCAGCATGGTCGAAGCGATCAAGGCCGCCGGCCTGCGCGGCGCAAGCCAGACGCTGGCGACTGACGGCGCGAGCCTTCTCAGGTGGTACGGCTCCTGCGGCTTTGAGCGAGTCGTGGTCAAGCCGCTCCACAGCACCGGCAATGATGGGGTCTTCTTCTGCCAAACCGAGGACGAAGTCGCAAGTGCTTTTGACCAGCTCGTCGGGACCGATAACGCGCTCCAACGGAAGAACAACGCCGTCGTCGCGCAAGAGTACCTCGAGGGTGTCGAGTACTACGTCAACACCGTGAGCGTCGAGGGCCGGCATTTCGTGTCCGACGTCCACTCGACTAGTCACCTCAACGTCAACGGCATCCTCGATCTGCTCGGAGGCTCCCAGCTGCTGCCGCGTCGGGGGCCGGTGCAGGATGAGCTGACCGCGTACGCGTTTGCAGTTCTCGATGTGCTTGGCATCACAAACGGTCCGGCGCATACCGAGCTCAAGCTCACGCCCGATGGTCCGTGCCTGGTCGAGACCCACGCACGCGTGTGCGGCGCCGACCTCCCATTGCTGGTGCGCTCCGCCCTTGGAGAGAGCCAGCTCGAGTGGACGGTCGACGCTTACGTGAACCCGGAACGGTTCGACGACCCAAGACGTTCGGACTACGTGATCGACCGTCATGCCGTCTGCGTGAACATGATCTCGTCCGGATCCGGAGTCCTGGTGGCTTATCCGAAGCTCGACCAGTTGCGTTCGCTGCCGAGCTTTCACGCAGCGCTGGTGCGAGTCGCGCCGGGCCAACAGATTGACCGCACGGTGGGAGACTTCAGCTACCCAATCCTCATCCACCTTCTCCACCCCTCGCTGACGGTAGTCGAGCGCGACTACGCCACGATCAGATACCTCGACGGGGACGGCTTCTATCAGGTGGCAAAGTGCGGCCTGCTTCCCGATGGCCGCGGGAAGACCAACCGAGAATGTGGGCTGACCTTGAGCCAGTGGAAGCGCTGAGTGGCCAGCGGAGTGAGCTTCAGGGTCTCGGCGGTGAGACGGGCGAGTCGCTCGATCCGACCGGGAACGGCCAGCCACGACAGCTCGGCGCCGGTGCGGGCGGGCACCGTCGCGAGCGGGTAGCAGTAGCGCCGGTTCGATCCGATCGCGAGCGAAGGGCACTCGCGTGGCTCCGGGGGCTCTCAGCAGCCCCAATGGCCTGCGGACAGCGTCCCGCGCACGCCCCATGGACCGTCACGTCACCCGCGTTCCAGTCACCGGCACCAGGGTCCGCGCCGTCCGCCGGCTCGAACGAGAGATCGACCACGTTGGCGGCGGCCTCGATCGCGCAGCCGAGGCCGTAACACACGCCCCGGCCATCCGGGTCGACCGCCGGAAGATCGCGATGGCGATCCGTGTCGAGGCCAGCCGAAGCCCTCGAGCGCGGTTCGGGAGGGCGTGCGATAGTCCCGCCTCGGTTTGATGGTACGTGCGGGCTTCCCGATCAGCGTCAAACCGCCCCGCCCCGCCGGGTCCGCTTGCTGTCGTTTAGATTTCTCGGGCCGAGCCGAGCCTCGGCGTCGAGGCCGAACCGGGCGGTCGCGCTGACGCCGGCAGCGTGGCGCGAGTGCCCGCGAATTTCATATCGCTCGCTCCCCCCTTGCTCCAAAGGAGACGGTTCGTGAGTCCTGATCATTCGCACGCGATGAATCATGTCGTGCTCGTGCTGTTCGAGAACCGGTCCTTCGACAACATGTTGGGCCGCCTGTACGGGCCTGAGGACGGGAAGCGGTTCGAGGGGGTCGTGGGTAAGGATCTGAGCAACCCGATCCCCGGAGTGGGCCGAGCACGCAGCGGAGCGGAAGGTGGTGCCCTACACGACCGCGACCGATATGGATGCTCCGAACCCGGACTCGGGTGAGGAGTACTTCCACACCAACACCCAGCTGTTCAACATCCTCGACGAGCGCAATCGGTGCAAGATCGGAGAGGCGGTCAGCCCGCCCTGGAACGCCCCCGAGCCCGGCGCGGTCGCGACGATGGACGGCTTCGTCACTGACTACATCAGCACGTTCACCGCGGAGATGGGACGCCAGCCCACCTACGAGGAGTACGCGCAGATCATGACCGGCTACGCACCCGAGCAGCTCCCGGTGCTGAGCACGATCGCCAGGGGATTCGGCGTGTTCGACAACTGGTTCTGTGAGGTGCCGTCGCAGACGTTCATGAACCGGTCGTTCTGGACCGCCGCGTCTTCATCCGGGTTCGTGATCAACAGCCCGGTGTCGAACTTCACCCAGCACAACACCGCCGAGACGCTCTTTGACCGTCTCGAGGCGCATGGGCGCACGTCGAAGGTGTACGTGCAGGAGCCGACGCCGCTGTCTTTCACGGGCCTGATCCACCTGCCGCGTCTCAAGGACCGGCTGGCGACGAACCTCGTGCCCTACTCGGAGTTCGAGCGCGACGCGGCCGACGGCACGCTGCCGGACTTCAGCTTGATCGAGTCGAACATGCTGTCCGGGCACAGCGACTATCACCCCAGCCTTTGGCCGGTCGTTCGTTCCGGGCGACATGAATGTCCCGATGGACCCGCCGTCCTCGATCCGGGGCGGCGAGGCGTACCTGCCCCGGATCTACGACGCGATGAAGTCGGCGGCTGACCCGGACGGCTCGAATGTCTACAACACCTTGTTCTTCATCGGCTGGGATGAGCCCGGCGGAACGTACGACCACGTCCCCCCGGGCGCAGTGCCCCCGCCGGACCCGAGCGCACCTGCGGGACAGCTCGACTTCAAGTTCGACCGCTCCGGCTACCGGGTGCCGGCGATCCTCGTCTCCCCATGGGTGGATGAGGGGATCGTCATCAACGACGAGCACCGGCACACGTCGATGATCGCCACGCTCCGCAAGGTATGGGGCCTCGGCGACCCGTTCACCGGTCGCGACGCCGCCGCCGCCCCGTTCGACCACCTGCTCTCCCGCGAGACCCCTCGCGACCCCGGCAGCTGGCCGGACGTCGAGGCGCTGCCGGTCCCGCAGTTCCACATGGACATGGTGCAGATGGGAAGAGCGCTCAGCGTCCTCGGCAAGACCGCGGGCAGCGGGATGCTCGAGCACGCAAGACAGTCTGGGCTCGCGATCCCGCCCGAGCTCACCGACCCCAACGCGCACCCAACGGCCGAACAGACCATCACGGCTCTACGGAGCATCGCGGCGCAGGTGTTCCCGCGCCTGGCCTCCCCGGCATAGGACGCAGCCGATGGCTGCGCGGAGTTTGATTTCGAGTTCTGGGGGTGGAACGGTGGTGTGGGGCGGTGAGGTGGTTCCAGGCGTGTCGGAGGACGGGCTGGAGGATGCCGGGCGCGAGTTCTCGCGTGAGGACGGTCATGACTTGGATGGGTCGGGGACGTTGCGGTTGGCGATGCCGGCGTCGCGTAGCTCGCGGACGGAGGTTTGAGTGAGGTCGGTGAGCAGTTCGAGCAGTGCGGCGCTGTCTTCGGCGGGGTCGAGCGGGGCTCTGCGGAGGTAGTCCAGGAGGACGAAGCCGTGGCCGTTGCTGAGCGGAGGCTGGGCTTCGACGGCGACGGGATCGTCACCACCGGCCTCGGCTCCGAGTCCGACGACGCCACCGCTGTCGCAGATCCAGCCCGCCGGCAAGATCGTGGTCGCCGGCGACACCGGCCAGAACGTCGCGCTGGCGCGCGACCTGCCCGACCAAACGGCACGATCGACAAGACCCTGACCGTCGACTTCCACGGCGGCGGCGACTTCGGCAACGCCCTGGCCATCGACCCCCAAGGCCGAATCGTCGCCGCCGGCACGAGCGGCGACCGATTCGCACCCATGCGCGCCTTCCTCTAACAGGGCCGACATAGACTGACGCCCCCGCGGGTGGCGACCGCGAGCGTTGTCCTCGCCGAGCCAACCGGCGCGGCCATGAGGTCCCAAGACCGACCGCGATTCGCCCCGAGACGCTCGCAGCGGTCATCACTCCGATGGCGCGTCGCCGCTCCCGTCCGGAACGCGTACCGATGAAGCCGCCCCGACCAGGAGCACGCCGCTATGTGTCCGGCCGGCTTGCGGTGCAGACGCTGTCGATCGCGGTGATCTTGTCGTCGGCGAAGGTGAGATCTCGGAGTCGAGGTATGCGTGGGCGCGGTCGAGCTTGAGCTAGCCGCCGGGGTTGATCTGGCGGAAGCGCAGGTTCGGCGCGAGCAGGTCCAGCAGTTCGGCGGTGTCGACGACGGCGTACGCGTTGGCGTAGCGACGCGCGATGGCCACATGGTTTGCTATCCGGCATTGTCTTCTCCTGGGGTGGTGGCGGTGATGATCCATGTGGACGCTTGACCGATCACGCCATCGGGTGTGACCAGGCCAGCGAGTCCGGCTCGCAGGGCTGAGCACACCTGCTCGTGCAGGTGCGCGGCGCGGTCACCTTGGAGGCGGAGGATCTCGCCTGCCGGTCCGAGCGCCATCATCAACTCGATCGCTTCATCGAGGCTTGCGCCGATGCTAATCGGCTCGTCGCACCGGTGAAGCGATGTTGGTGTACCCGGCGTGGCGCAGGATGCCTGTGGTGGTGTCGGCGCCGGCCATCGAGAACGGCCCCGGGCCGCAGGTTGGTTCGTCGTATTCGTCGGGGCGGCTGACGATCTGCTCGACGATCTCCTATGCCCGGTAGATCCATTCGTTGTCCTCGCGTCTCCGCCACACGAGCATGACCACGCGGCCCCCGGGGTTGAGCGCGTGCCGCACGTTGCGCAGCGCGACGACCGGGTTGGCGAAGAACATCGTCCCGAACCGCGAGAACGCCAGGTCGTACGGTCCCCCGGGAACGTGCTCCTGCACGTCGACGGTGTCGAACCGAGCGTTGCCGACGCCCGCATCGACGGCTTCGCGGCGCGCGGTGCCGATGAACCGGGCCGCGGCGTCGACGCCGACGGCTTCTCCGTCTGGTCCGACGAGCTCGGCGATCCGCTGGGTGGTGTCGCCGAATCCGCAGCCGATGTCGAGCACCCGCTGGCCGGGGCGGGGCGGGTAGAGCTCGAGTGCGAGCGCGGAGAGCGCGCCGAGCCCGGTCGTGACGACGGGGCGAAACTGGACGAACCGGTCGTACAGGGGCCCGTCCCAGGCGGCGATCGCCTCGGAATTCCCGGTCGGTGCTTGCGTGAGCGTTGTCATCGTGAGCGCCTTTCAGTGGGCGAGCGCGTAAGGCACGTTGAACGGGTTCTCGGCGACGCGGCTGACGGTTGCGAAACCGGCGGCGGCGGCGAGCCGGCGGATCTCGCGGTCGGGCAGCCCGCAGGTGCCGAGCCCGGCGCCGTCGTGGGCGAGCGAGGTGGTCATGCAGTACAGGAGGCTGAACCCGTAGAGCACTTGGGCGATCGGCCCCTGGTTGTCGTGGGCGTGATCGGCCGAGTTGATCTCGAGCAGCAGACAGGTGCCACCCGGCTCGAGACCCGCACCGATCGCCTTCAGCAGGGCGAGCGGGTCGACCGGGTCATGAACGACGTCGAACGTGGTGATCACATCGAACGACTCCGTGAGCCCCTCGGCGGCGACATCGCGCCGTTCGAACGCGATCGCGTCGCCCAGACCGTTGACGGCGGCGTTCACGCGCGCACGCTCAAGCTGCCCGTCGGAGGCGTCAGCCGGTGAAGCGGAGTTGGGAAACGCGGTGGCGAGCTTGATCAGCGCGCGCCCGGCGCCGCACCCGACATCGGCGACGCGTGCGCCCCGTTCGAGCCGGGTCCGTACCTCCGGTGCGGCCGGAAGCCATTCTGAGAGGAGCAGGTTCTCGAACCAGCTCGCGGTGAACCTCTCCATCCCCTCCCAGAGGTCGGACGAGTACGCCTCCTGTGGTGCGCCGCCTCCGGAGCGGAAGGGGCGTCGGCGACCCGATCGAGCGCGGAGAGCGCGCCGAGCAGCTCCTGGTAGACGCCACCGAAGAACATCGGACCTGTCTCCTGTGAGAGCACGGGAGCGTGCTCGGCGGGAAGGTCGAACCGCGCTGACTCTGGATCGTGCTCGAGATAGCCGGCGGCGGTCATGCCGCGCAGCCATTCACGCACGTAGCGCTCCTGCAGGCCGAGTCGAGCCGAGAGCTCGTCGCTCGTCGCCGGGCCGTTGTCGGACAGCGATTTGAACAGTCCGAGCCGGTCGCCGAGTGCGCAGAACAGGGTGGTCATCGCGCCGCCGAGATCGCCGATCGCGCGACCGACGAACGCCTCGAGGCGTGCCTCGTCGACTGTCTGTGCCGTCGTCATTTGAACAATGCCTCCTCGCTGAGGTTTGCCGATACGGCATGCACTGTGGGCGTGTTCCGCTAATCGAGCGCTAATCGCGCGTGATTCGCACAATCCCGTTAGGTCGCCGGGCGATCAGGTTCTCCTCGCCACGCGCGACAAGATCGGGCTGATCGCCTCGCCCGAACTCGAGGTCGACGCGCGCCGGTTCGCGGAGCTGCTGTCGGCCGGCAAGGCGGACGAGGGGGTGCAGCTGTGGCGCGGTCAGCTGCTCGCCGGGCTCGACGCCGGTGACTGGCTGGTCGCCCTGCGCGACCAGTACCGGGACGAGCTGTCCGGCGCGCTCGCGCTGCTCGCCGACCGCGCGGCGAGCTCAGGCGATCGGGAGCGCGCGATGCGTCTTCTGCGTGAGCGCATGGCCCTCGACCCGTTCTCGGAGGACGCCACCCGGGGTCTGATGCGGGAGCTGGCGTCGGCTGGCGACCGTGCCGCGGCGCTGCGCGTGTAGAGGTGCTCGCCGGTCGGTTGCGCTCCGAGCTGCGCACCGCTCCATCGTTCCCGACCCGCGAGCTCGCCGAGGCCGTGCGAGCGGGCGATCACGACGCGCTCCAGACGCCGGCCATTCCAGAGACCGAGTCGTCGATCACCAACAGCTTCGAAGGGACTGGCGCTCGGCGCACCTTCGTCGGCAGGAAGGCGGAGCTTCAGCGCCTGCGCGACTGCGTGGACGAGCGCCGCCGGTTTGCGGTGATCGTCAGCGAACCAGGCGCGGGGAAGACTCGACTGGCGATGGAGCTCGCACTCGCCTCCTCAGCGAGGGGCGTGTCGGTCCTGGTCAGTCGCTGCGAGCCCGAACCGCTGGACATCGTACGAGCCATTCGTCCGGGCCATGCTCGAGGCACGTACATGTCAAGCGCTCCTTCGAGTCGGGGTGGATCGGAGTTTCCGTGGCGGTCTTGTGACGCTCAAGCGGGGGAGACTCACGCGAGCGCGGCCGTCGCCGCGCTGTGGCTGGGGCGGACGTTTGGGTTGAGCCGGAACAGGTTGGCGGGGTCAAACCTGTCCTTGAGCCCCACGAGACGCGCGTACTTGTCCTCGCTATAGCCGTCGCGGACGCGGTCGGCCTCGGGCGTGAAGTTGAGGTAGGACGCGCCGGTGCTGTGGGGACGCATTGCCCGCGCGAACGCGCGGGCGGCGGCGATCGTTGGCTCGGCATCGCGCGGATCGCTCCAGCCCACGATGGGGTGCAGCAGATAGGCCGCGTCGCGGTGCGAGAAGGCCGTGGCCTCATCGGGTACCGCCGTGACCCCTGGCCGATCCTGAACATCACCACCTGGCTGAGCGGGTGCGTGTGGCCGAGCAACCTGACGCCTTGATCGAGCAGCGTGTCGAGCGCGGCGTCCGGCAATTCGCGCATGTACTCGCCGCGGGCGTAGAACGGAAGCCCCCACGGAGCCGTCCCGTCGAGCGCCGCCTGGAAGGCGATGTATGGCATCGGCCCAACCAGGTCGACAGCCGGCCCGAGGTCCTTGAGCGGCTGCACGACGGAGGCGCCCGGCTCCGGGTCGCCGACGTACAGGGCGGCCATGGCGAGCACGAGGTTGTCCTGCAGCTCCGGCGGCACAAACGGCTCCGGTGGTGCGGTGATCAGCACGCACGCCATCGACAGCTCGTCCGGAGCCGCGTCCGCGCAGTCACGCCATCCTCGCAGCGCCTCGGGTGCCGGCTCGATCGGGAACATCATCAGCCCCGCCAGCACGATCGGGCCGAGCCGGTGCAGACGGAACTCGAACTCGGTCACGATCCCGAAGTTCCCGCCCCCACCCCGGACCCCCCCAGAACAGATCCGGATGCTCCTCCGCGCTTGCGCGCAAGACGCCGCCGTCGGCGAGCACGACCTCGGCCGAGATCAGGTTGTCGCAGGCCAACCCGTACTTCGACGAGCTCCAGCCATACCCGCCGCCGAGGGTGAACCCGCCGATCCCGGTGGTGGTGACGCGGCCGCCCGGCGTGTGTAGCCATACGCCTGCGTGGCGGCGTCGAACTCGCCCCATAAACCCCGCCGCCCGCTCTCGCCGTACGTGCCCCTCGACCGACCACGATCGACTTCAGGCCGTTCAGGTCGATCACGATGCCGGCGTCGCACGGGCTCAGGCCGGCGAAGCTGTGGCCGCCGCCGCGGACCGCCACGAGCCGACCGCTGTCGTGCGCCACCTCGACCGCCTTGACCACGTCCTCGGTGGTCGCGCAGCGAGCGATGATCGCCGGGTGGCGGTCGATCATTCCGTTGAACACATGGCGTGCCTCGTCGTAGCCGGGATCGTGGGGCGCGAGCACCTCGCCCGCGAACGCCTCGCGTACGGCATCGGCTGGACTGACAGTGGTCATCGCTTCTCCCTCCAGTCGGTTACTCGAGGGAGCGATGGTGGCGGGGCGGGCGTTCCGCGAGCGTTCCTCGAATCCGCTCCTCGAATGCGCGCGTCCCTTGGCGCTCGGCTGCCGCCAGCGCGCGCTCCAGCTCGCCCTCGACCTCGGCAGCAGTCGCCCCAACCGCGGGCAGGAACGTGGCGCGCAGGCGCCTGATCTCCGCCTCCCACAGCTCTGCTCCACGCCCCATCCGCAGCGCCTGATCGGACAGGGTCAGGCCGGCCTCGGCCTCGCCCGCCACCGCGTAGCCCTCGAG
>Ga0335081_10001006_pt1 | contig 45204 bp, 36 predicted proteins | sample Lox_Sample_35_FD_206713 | JGI IMG/M metagenome (GOLD analysis project Ga0335081, IMG submission 206713) | Soil microbial communities from Loxahatchee National Wildlife Refuge, Florida, United States - Lox_Sample_3.5 | ecosystem: Environmental > Terrestrial > Soil > Wetlands | place: USA... | reverse complement strand
GAAGCGCGTTGCGGCGGCAACGTCGCAATTGCGTGGCGCGCGCCGCGCCCGAAGCATCGGCAGGCGGTAACGTCTGTTGGTGTGGCGCGGCTCTTGACTACGCGCCTGTCGGCGCTCCGCCCCCCTTTATTTGTTCGGGGCGGCTTTCGTGCAGTGGCTTGGCAAAGCTCGGGCGCAAGAAAAAACGCGCCGCGAGAACGAGATCGCTTGCGCGGGGGAGGATGCACGATGGGTAGGAACTGCGGGTCGCGCGACGGTGTTGATGCTTGGTACCATTTCACGTGAAAGCAAATTGTCATGAGGACTATCGCATTTGCCGCCACGCTGTTTGCTCTCACGATGTCCGCCGCACCGGCTGCCGCGCAGCAGCAGTCGGTTTTGACCTATCACGGCGATGCCGGCCGCAGCGGCAACTTTGTCGTGCCGGCGTTGACCTGGCAGAGCGCCGCGTCGGTCCAACCCGATGATGCATTCGATGCACGCGTCGACGGCCATCTCTACGCGCAACCACTGTACTGGAGCGATCCCGCCACGCATCGCCCGCTTCTCCTTACGGCAAGCGAAAGCAACGTCGTGCAAGCCTTCGACGCGCAAAGCGGCAAGGAAGTGTGGCGCAGGTCGGTCGGCCGGCCGGTGCCGCGCGCCGCGCTGCCGTGCGGCAACATCAACCCGCTCGGCATCACCGGCACGCCGGTGATCGATCCGGCAACGCAGGCGATTTATTTCGATGCCGCGGTCGACGAAGCCGGCGAGCCGCGCCACCAAATATTCGGTCTGTCGCTCAAGGACGGCAGCATCCTGCAAGGCTTTCCGGTCGATGTCGGCCGCGCGCTGGCGAGCGCGGGAAAGCGTTTCGATCCGCGCACCCAGAACCAGCGCACCGCGCTCACGCTCCTCGACGGCGCGGTCTACGCCGGCTTCAGCGGCCATTTTGGCGATTGCGGCGACTACCACGGCTTTGTGGTTGGCGTGCCGCTGCACGATCCCGGCAAAATTTCGAGCTTCGAGACGCGGGCGCGCGGCGGCGGCATCTGGGCGCCGGGCGGGCTTCCCGTCGTCGGCCGCGACATGTTCTTTTCCACCGGCAATACTTTTGGCGCCAACACATGGAGCGACGGCGAGGCGGTGTTCCGCGTCGGCGCCGACCTGCGCCGTAGCGACAGCAAGCGCGACTACTTCGCGCCCGCTAATTGGCGCAGCATGGACGCCGCCGACGAAGATTTGGGCGGCAGCAATCCGCTGCCGTTCGATGTCGGCGGCCAGGCGCTCATCCTGGCGCTCGGTAAGGACCGCAACGCTTATCTGCTCGACCGCAACAATCTCGGCGGCATCGGCGGCCAGTTGGTCGGCGAAATCGTGTCGCGATCGCCGATCCACACATCGCCGGCGGCTTATCCGCTCGGCAATGACGCCATGGTCGCGTTCGAGGGGCCGAGCAGCCGCTGCGGCCATGGCGGCGATCTGACGGTTCTGAAGATTGCAGCCGGCTCGCCGCCGGCCATGAATATCGCCTGGTGCGGCGCGGTGAACGGGCGCGGGTCGCCGATCGTGACCACCACGGACGGGCATTCCGATCCGATCGTCTGGATGCCCGGCGCCGAAGGCGACAATCGCTTGCACGCGTTCCGCGGCGACACCGGCGCCCCGCTCTATGCCAGCGCGCCGCTGACCGGGCTCCGTCACTTCCAGACGCTGATCGCGACGCAAGACCGGCTCTATGTCGGCGCCGACGGCCGCGTTTATGCGTTCAGAATAAAGTAACACGGACGCTCGCTCGGCGCATTCCCGAGCTTTTCGGGTTTTGCGTCGCCCGGCCGTGCTGGCGTAGTAAGTTGAGAGGCCAGTTACCGCCCAGCCGCGAGCCATCATGGACGACAGCACAAAACCCGACGTCGCCGGCTTCCGCTTCATCGGCAAGCCGCTGCCGCGCAAGGAGGACGAGCGGCTCGTCACCGGGCGCGGCCGGTTCACCGACGATTTCAATCTCGACGGCCAAACCTATGCGGCCATGGTGCGCTCGCCGCATCCGCATGCGCGCATCCGCGGCATCGATACCGCGGCCGCGCAAAAAATGTCCGGCGTGCTGGGCGTCTTCACCGGCGCCGATTGCGCGGCCGACAAGCTCGCGCCCATTCCGCATGATCCGGTGCCGAAGACCAAGTTCGACATGAAGCTACACGCGCCGGGCGGCGGCGCCGTGTTCAGCGGCCCGCACGTGCTGTTGCCGGCCGATAAGGTGCGCCATGTCGGCGAGGCGGTGGCGATGGTGGTCGCCGCGACCAGGGTGCAGGCGCTCGATGCGGCCGAAGCCGTGGCGGTGCAATACGACGAGCTGCCGTTCGTGCTGCATTCCGAAGACGCGATGCGGTCCGGCGCGCCGGCTTTGTGGGACGAAGTGCCGAACAACGTCCTGGTCGAAACCTTGTTCGGCGACGCCGAGGCGACGGACCGCGCCTTCGCGCGCGCCGCCCATGCCGTTGCGCGGCACTTTCATATCGGCCGCGTCACTGGCATGCCGCTCGAGCCGCGCGCGGCGCTTGGCGTCTACGATGCGGCGACCGGCCGCTACACGCTCTATGCCGGCTCGGGCGGCGCGGTGCGGCAGAAGAACGAGCTCGCCACGGTGCTCGGCATACCGCCGGAAACCTTGCGCGTGCTGTCGCACGACGTCGGCGGCAATTTCGGCACCCGCAACCGCGTGTTCGTCGAGTTCGGCCTGGTGCTGTGGGCGGCGAAGAAGATTGGCCGGCCGGTGAAATTCACCGCGACCCGCTCCGAAGCGTTTCTCAGCGATTATCAGGGTCGCGACCTCGTCACCAAAGTCGAGCTGGCGCTCGATGACAAAGGCAAATTCCTGGCGATGCGCGCCACCAATATCAGCAATGTCGGCGCACGCTGCGTGTCGCTGTCGCCGCTGAGCAAGGGCTCCGGTCTCATTCCCGGTCCGTATGCGATTGCCGCGGCGCACCTGCGCGCCATGGCGGTGTTCACCAACACGACGCCGACCAATGCCTATCGCAGTTCCGGCCGGCCCGAGGTGACGTTCGCCATCGAGCGTTTGGTCGACGCCGCGGCGGACGAACTCGGCGTCGACCGCATCGCGCTGCGCCGCAAGAATCTGATCCGCCCGGAAGCGATGCCGTACCGCAATGCCGTCGGCATGCTCTACGACAGCGGCCGTTACGCCGAGAACATGGATTGGGCGATGCAGATCGCCGACTGGAAAGGTTTTGCCGCGCGCCGCCGCGACGCCAAGCGCTGCGGCAAATTGTTGGGGCGCGGCCTTGCCAATTACGTCGAGTCCTCGATCGGCGCGCCGCGCGAGCAGGCGCGCATTCGCGTGCAGCCGCAAGGGCGCGTCGATGTCGTCATCGGCACGCAGCCGAGCGGGCAGGGCCACGAGACCAGCTTTGCGCAAGTCATCTCGGATTTCCTGCGCGTGCCGGCCGAGAGCGTGCGCATTATTCTCGGCGACACCGACGTGGTGAAGGTCGGCGGCGGTTCGCATTCCGGCCGTTCCATGCGCCATGCCGCGACGGTGTTTGCCAAGGCGGCCGGCACGCTGATCGACAAGGGCAAGGCTATCGCCGCAATCGCCATGGGCACCGCGCCGGAGCACGTGTCGTTCGACGACGGCCGCTTTTCTTCGCGCGACACCAACCGCACCTTCGATTTTTTTGAGTTGGCGCAGGAAGCGGCGCGCCTTGCTCTGCCGGCGGAGCTGAAGGACGGCCTCGCCGTGGTCGCCGACAACGAGATGCACGAGCCAGTGTTTCCCAACGGCACCGCGATTTGCGAGGTCGAAGTCGATCCTGAAACCGGCGAGGTTAAGATCACGCGCTACGCCTGCATCGATGACGTCGGCCGTTGCATCAACCCGCTGATCGTGCACGGCCAGACCCACGGCGCCATCGCGCAGGGCGTCGGCCAGGCGATGTGGGAACAGATTTTCCTCGATACCGGCTCGGGCCAGCCGTTGACCGGCTCGTTGATGGATTACGGCATGCCGCGCGCCGACACCTTGCCGGCGTTCCGGACCGAAATCGCCGAGGTGCTCTCGCCCACCAATCCGCTCGGCATCAAGGCCGGCGGCGAAGGTGGAACCACCGCGGCGCTGGCCGTCGTGGTCAGCGCCGTGCTGGACGCGCTACGGGAACTCGGCGTGCGCGATCTGACGATGCCGTTGACGCCCGACAAGGTTTGGGAGGCGCTCCGGCAAGCGAAAGCGCGCAGAGACTGAGAGCAGAGACTGAGACTTGTCATTTCCGCGAAGGCGGCGAATGTGGAATTGGAACTTGAAGCGGAAAATACGGGCAGTTTGCCGCACCTGGTAACACTAATGCGTGATCCGCGGTGCATGGCGTTGCATCCGCCGACCAGAAGATTATGTAGCGCACATTAGGCCGGCCGGGCGGCTCCCCCATCCCCCGACACCCCGCCGTCCGGCCCTATAAGCCTAAAGTTGAGGCAACGACTCGAAGAACCCCAAGCGCGTAACCTGCTTGGGGTTCTTTTTTGTGGCAGAGATTCGCAAGTCGCCAAGGCTTTGAAGAATCTCAGTTCTTAGCCAAGTCGCCGAGCAGGCTGGCGGCCACCGCAAGCTTTGAAACCGTTAATCCCGAACCCGCGATCTCATGAATGGCCGCGCGCACGCGCTCCACTTCGGCGCGGCGCGGCGCGGCCCAGGCCTCGACCGCTGCGGCGCCGCTCGCGCCCCCGCTGACCATCGCGGCGGTGAGCCGGCGCTCGGCGTCGCCGATGGAATCGCGGGCGCGATCGAGCGCCAGCCGGTCGAAATAATCATCGACCGCAATGGTGCGGGCGGCGCCGGCGATGCGGTCGAGCCGGAAGAACGCACCGGCAGCAAAATAGGTCGCAGCGACTTCGGCGATCGGCCGCGCCGTGCGGTCGGCGACCAGCACGATGTCTGGTGCGGCGCCAAGCGCGCCGAGATCGGCGATGCGGCCGGCGAGCGGTTCGGGCACGCCAGCGGCAGCAAGGTCGCCGCGCCGTGCCGACCGCGCGCGCAAGCCATCCTCGGAAAGCACGCCATCGAGACAGGTCGCCACTGCCCCGATGCCTTCGCCGTAATGGTTCACCACCTCGGCCAAACCTTTGGTGAGGTCGACGTTGCGCAGGAACCAGACCAGGCGGTCGAGCAGCAGATCCTGCACGGCGGCATAGAGATCGAGCTGCACCTTGCCTGATACTTTGTTGTCGAGTTCGTCGATCGCGCCGTTGAGCGCCGACATGGCGTAACTATCGCGTACCGCGGCGAATGCGCAGGCGATGGCGGCCGGCGCGGCGCCGGTCTGATCGGCAATGCGCACGATCAGCGACGGCCCGCCGCGGTTGATCATCGAGTTGCCGAGCTGCGTGGCGATGATTTCACGGCGCAGCCGATGATGCTCCAGCGCGTCGGGGAAACGCGCGGCGATCGCTTGTGGGAAGTAGCGGACCATTTCGCGGCCGAGATACGGATCGTCCGGCACCGCCGATTCCAGCAAATCCTCGTAGAGCGCGAGCTTGGCGTGCGCGAGTAGGACGGCGAGCTCCGGTCGCGTGAACGGCTGCGAGCGGCGGCGGCGCTCCGCAAGCACCGCGTCGTCGGGCAAATATTCGACCGCGCGGTCGAGCATTTGCCGCGCTTCGAGATTTTGAATGAGCCGCTGCAGGAAGCCGAAATCCTCCATGCCGCGCCGCTCGGCAAGCGAGATGGCGAGCGGCTGCAGGTAATTGTTGCGCAGCACCAGCGCGGCGACGTCCTCGGTCATATCGGCGAGCAGCACGTTGCGGTCGGCGAGCGCGAGGCGGTTATCGCGCACCGGAATGCTGAGCGCGATCTTGATGTTGACCTCGACGTCGGAGGTATTGACGCCGGCGGAATTGTCGATGGCGTCGGTGTTGAGACGGATGCCGCGCGACGCCGCCTCGACGCGGCCGCGTTGCGTCATGCCGAGATTGGCCCCTTCGCCGATCACCTTGCAGCGCAGCGCGCCGCCGGCAACGCGGATGGCGTCGTTGGCGCGGTCGCCGACGGATTCGTCGGTCTCGTCGGCGGCGCGCACGTAGGTGCCGATGCCGCCGAAGTAGAGCAGATCGACCGGCATCTTGAGGATAGCGCGCATCAGTTCGTGCGGGGTGACGTGTTCGCCGACGCCGAACAGCTTTTGCGCCTGCGGCGACAGCTGGATGTCCTTGGCGGCGCGCGAATAGATGCCGCCGCCGGGCGAGATGATACTCTTGTCGAAGTCCTGCCAGCTCGAGCGCGGCAACTCGAACAGGCGCCGGCGTTCGGCAAACGTGCGTTCGGCGTCTGGCTCCGGATCGATGAAGATGTCGCGATGATCGAAGGCGGCGATGAGCCGGATGGTTTTTTCGCGCAGCATGCCGTTGCCGAACACGTCGCCCGACATGTCGCCGACGCCGACCACCGTGAACGGCCGCGCCGCGATGTCGAGCTCCATCTCGCGGAAATGCCGCTTGACCGATTCCCAGGCGCCGCGCGCCGTAATGCCCATCTTCTTGTGGTCGTAACCGGCCGAGCCGCCGGAGGCGAAGGCGTCGCCGAGCCAATAATCGTGCGCTGCCGCAATGTCGTTGGCGATGTCGGAGAACGCCGCAGTGCCCTTGTCGGCGGCAACGACCAGATACGGATCGTCGCCGTCGCGGCGCACCACGTTGGCCGGCGGGATCACGCCGGTGGTGCCGAGCCCGATATTGTCGGTGATGTCGAGCAGCGTGGAGATAAATATCTTATAGGTGGCGATGCCTTCGGCCTGGACCGCCTCGCGCGTATCGCTTGGCTTGAGATATTTGGGCACGAAGCCGCCCTTGGCGCCGACCGGTACGATCACCGCGTTCTTGACGTTCTGCGCCTTGACCAGGCCCAAAATCTCGGTGCGAAAATCCTGCGGCCGATCCGACCAGCGGATGCCGCCGCGCGCGACCTTGCCGAAGCGCAGATGCAGCGCTTCGACCCGCGGCGAATAGACGAACACTTCGTAGAGCGGCCGCGGCAGCGGCATGCCGTCGACCTTGCGGCTGGCGAACTTGATCGCGATCGGCTCCTTGGCGCCGCCGTGCTCGTCGACCTGATAGAAATTGGTACGCACTGCGGCCGTCACGGCGTTGACGAAGTGGCGCAGGATGCGGTCCTCGTCGAGGCTCGACACCGCCTGCAGCGCGGTCTCGATGGCAGCGGCGATGTCCGCCTCGCGCGTGGCGCCGGCCGCTTCGGCCAACGCCAGCTGCGGCGCGAAGCGGACGTGGAACAGCGATACGATTGCGGCGGCGATGCCGGAATGCTTGCGCAGCGTGCCCCACATGTAATCCTGCGAGTAGGGCACACGGATCTGCCGCAAGAACCGCGAGATGGTGCGAATGACGGCGACGTCGCGCCAGACCAATCCGGCGCCGAGGACGAGCGCGTTGTAGCCGTCGTTCTCGGCGGCGCCGCCCATGACGGCGAGGAAACACGCCTCGAGCGCATCCTTGCGCGCGGCCAGATCGATGGCGTCGCCCGATGCGGTCTCGAGCGTCATGTCGTGAAACCACACTTCAGCGGAGTCCTGCGGGCGGATCGGATAGGTCCGTTCGTCGACTACCCGAAAGCCCATGTTCTCCAAAACCGGCACGCGCTCGGACAGCGGGATCGGCCGGCCGAGGCTGAAAACCCGCAAGCCTGCGCAGGACGGCGTCGTGTCCGCATCCCGATAGAGATCGACGCCCAACGGATGCTTAGGCGACAGCGCCTCGATCAGGCGGATGTCGGCGAGCGCGCCGGCGGCTGGATAGAGTTCGCGGTAGTCGATCGGAAACGCGTCGCGATAGCGGGCGAACAGCGCCCGCGCCGCGTCGGTCTCGTGCGCGGCCTCGATCGCCTCTTCGAGCCCGTCGACCCAGCTGCGCACGATCGCTTCCACCGCACGATCGAGCTCGGCCGCATCCGGGTTCGGCGTCACGCCCTCGTAGCGTCCGACGATGAAGTGCACGCGCACCAGCGGCCCTGCGGTGAAGAACGGATAGAATGCGCGCAGCCGGCCCTGGTAGGTCGCGGCGAGATAGTCGCCGATCAGCGCCCGCACCCTGCTGTCGAAGCGGTCGCGCGGCACATAAACCAGGATCGAGACGAAGCGATCGAAGCGGTCGCACCGCGGCAGCACACGCACCCGCGGCCGCTCGTCGAGCTGCAGGATCGTCAGCGCGAAGCGGTACAGCGTGTCCTCGTCGATCTGAAACAATTCGTCGCGCGGATACGTCTCCAGCACGTTGACGAGCGCCTTGCCTGAATGGCTCTGCGCGTCGAAGCCGGCGCGGCGGATGATGTGATCGACCTTGCGGCGCAGATACGGGATGGCGCGGGTCGAGCGCGTATAGGCGGTCGAGGTGAAGAGCCCACAGAAGCGCCGCTCGCCGATCAGCTTACCCTCGGCGTCGAAGCGCTTGACGCCGATGTAGTCCATGTTGACGCGGCGGTGGACGCGGGCGCGCACCGCGGTCTTGGCGACGATGAGAAGCCGCGGCTCTTCCAAAAATTCGCGGATTTCCGGCGTGATGCTGACTAGCTGGCTGCCGCGGCGAAGAAGCCGCATCTGCGGCGAGCGCAGCAGGCCGAGCCCGGTCTCGAACATCGGCTGCAGCGCCTGCTCGTCGTCGGTATAGGCATAATCGCGCGAACCGAGCAGGGTGAAATTGTCGCCCGAGAGCCATTCGAGAAACTGCACCGCCTCGGCGATCTCATCGACCGGCAGCGGCGGTGGATTGTTTCTCAAATCCGCAATAGCCTCGCGGGCGCGCAAAAGCATCGGCTGCCAATCCCGCACGCAGACACGGACCTCGCCGAGAATGTCCTCGAGCGCGCGGGCGATGTCCGCCATCGCTGCGGCATCTTGCAAACCGTCGACGTGGACGTGAATGAAGCTTTCGCGCTGGCCCTCGCCGCGGCGGCTGCCTTCGAAGCCGATCAGCCTGCCGGCCTCGTTGCGCTCGACCAAAAACACCGGATGGACCAGGAACGAAATGGCGAGGCCGCGTTCGTTGAGCTCGCCGATGACGGAATCGACCAGGAACGGCATGTCGTCATTGATGATGTCGAGCGCGGCCACGCCCGGCATGGCGGCCGCAGCGAGCCGCAGCCTGGCGGCGCCCGGCGGGCGCTCGGCAAAGAACGCCCAGGCCGCGGCGGCAATCGCGGCGAGCTGCTCGGGCCGGTAACGCGCCAAATCCTCCGGCGCGGCGCGGCCGAAGAACTTGTCGATGAAATCCGCAGGGATGCCAGGCTCGCGCAGCGCCAGCCCCGCGGCGGCGGCGCCGAGGAGCGAGGGTGGGTTGCGGCTGTCGTCGCCGTGAGTGTCCTGGATAGCCATGCATGCTCCCGGCCTGCGCCGCGATTCGCCTTGCCGATCATACGCGCGCGGCGCGCATATCCGCTACGGCAAGATTATACTTCGCGTCGGACCGCAGGCCGCGCAAGCGGTCGATAGCGCATCAACAGGAGGCCAGCATGGCCAAGAAACCCAACCGCAAGGCCGCCGCGGCGGCCAGGCCGGCGAACGCGCGGCCGAGCGCCGCGGCCGGCGACGACACCGAAATCACGGCGCTGTCGCTCAAGCCTGTGCCGTTGACGCCCGAGATGGCGGCCTATTTTTCCAAGTGCGAAGAGAAACTCGGCTTCGTGCCGAACGTGCTCAGGGCCTATGCGTTCGACAGCGCGAAGCTTGGGGCGTTCGTCGCCATGTACAACGATCTGATGCTGGCGCCGTCGGGCCTGAGCAAGCTTGAGCGCGAGATGATCGCGGTCGCGGTCTCGGCGCATAACCGCTGCTACTATTGTCTGGTCGCCCACGGCGCCGCGGTGCGCGCGCTGTCCGGCGATCCGGTGCTCGGCGAACTGATGGCGATGAACTATCGCGCCGCGCGGCTGTCGGCCCGCGAGCGCGCCATGCTCGATTTCGCCGTCAAGCTCACCGCCGAGCCATGGCGCGTCGAGGAAGCCGACCGCGTGGCGCTCCGCCGCGCCGGCTTTTCCGACCGCGACATCTGGGACATCGCCGCGGTGGCCGGCTTCTTCAACATGACGAACCGCGTCGCCTCGGCGACCGACATGCGGCCGAACAGCGTCTATCACGGGCAGGCGCGCTGAGGCGGCGGCCGGTTTCAATTCTTGTAGTCGGGCTCGGTCCGGTCGAGGATGCGCTTGAGCGCGTCGAAGTGGCGCTGCGCCGGGCTCGGGCCGTCGTAAAAACTGGCGCCGCCGATCTCGCGCTTGGTCTTCTCGACCACCGCGGCCGGCAACTGTTTTAACGGCTGGTGGGTCCACATGGCGTAGATTTGCACCTGCGCGGCGCGCTCCAGATAATACAGCCGGTCGTAGGCCTCGGCGACCGTGGTGCCGAGCGTGGTGACGCCGTGATTGGCCATGAACAGCACGCTCTTGTTGCCGATGCAGCGGGCGAGGCGCTCGCCTTCGGCCGGCTCGAAGGCCGGACCGGTATATTGGTCGTCGTAGGCGATGGCGTCGATCAGGCCGACCTCGGTCTGGCCGATCTCCTTGATGCGCGGGTCCTCCAGGCGCGTGAGCGCGCTGGCATACGGCATGTGGGTGTGAAACACCGCCGTCGCCTGCGGCAGCATTTTGTGGATCGGCGCATGGATGCAGTAGCACGAGCGTTCGACGTCGCCCGAGCCGCGCTTGACCTTGCCGTCGTCGATGCCGACTTCCATCAGCGAGGAAGCCGTCACTTCCGACCAATGCATGCCGAACGGGATCTGATAATAGACATCGGCGCGGTTCGGCACCGCCAGCGTGAGGTGATTGAAAATCCCCTCGCTGAAGCCGTGCATGAAGGCGATCCGGTGCGCCGCCGCCAGATCGACGCGCGCCTGCCATTCCGCGGCGCTGTACGGCAAATCGCTCGGCGAAACCCTGACCTGCATGGCTGCCTCCATCGGCTTGCCATTCCAGCACGAAATCACCGCAATGTCAGCTTTGTAGTTTCCGGGTCGTGCTTCAATTGAATACATACCTGTGACTCAACCTCGTGGGGCGAAACGAAAAGGACCAGCCATGCGCACATTGACTGCTTACGGGATCGGCGTCGTCATCGTTCTCGCCGGCTCAACGCCGGGGCATGGCAAGCAGGAACCCCCCGGCTGCAAAGCATCAACGTGTTTTCCGCCGGCTTCGTCCTCGGCATGCTCGGGACCTCCATCGCGGCCTGCCTCTACGGCTACCGCCGCGTCGCGTGATTTCAAACCGAGGCACGATCCTCTCTTCGCGATGCGCGCATAAGCCGATCTTCGTAATATCAAAAGGATCATTAAAACGAGATCGTTGTTGTGGTGAGATGCGAGCCTTGTCGAAGACGTTTTTGTCATGTGCCAGTGGATCACTGTTTTCTGCCATATGACGTTGTCCTCAAAATGAGTCCCGCCGCTAGCCTTTATGAGCGAGCGAAATTCGGGATCTGAATCTGACTCGCATCGTGCATATCGCTTCGCTCATGCGGGTTACGAAACTACTCCGCCTTGATTCCCGCGGCCTTGATGATCGGCCACCATTTTTTGATCTCGGCGGCCTGCAGCGCGCCGAGCGCTTGTGGCGATTGCTGGTCGGGCGGCGGCACGGTCAGGCCGAGATCGGCGAAGCGCTTTTGCAGGGCCGGATCGGCCAGCGCCGCCATGGCGGCGGCGTTGAGCTTGGCGATGATGTCGGGCGGCGTGCCGGCCGGCGCCCACAAGCCGTACCAGATGTTGATGTAGAGGCCGGGCAGGCCGGCTTCGTCGACACTCGGCACGTCGGGCGCCACCGGCGAGCGCTGCTTGGCGGTGACCGCGTAGGCGCGGATGGCGCCGTCGCGCAGCCGGGCCATGGCTTCGGAGACCTGGTCGAACATCATGTCGATGCGGCCGGCCATCAGATCGAGCAGCGCCGGATCGGTGCCGCGATAGGGCACGAGCTGAAGCTGCGTGCCGGTGCGGTCGGCAAAATACACCGCGGCGATATGCGAGCCGGAGCCGACGCCCGCGGTGCCGATGGTGACGTGCGGCGTTTGTTTGATCCAGGCGACGAGCTCGGCGAGCGTCTTGGCCGGCAGCGTCCTGCCGGTAACGATCATCATCGGATTGGAGGGTAGGAGCGCGATCGGCGCGAAATCGCGTAAAAGGTCGTACGGCAGCTTGTAGATGACGCCGTTGACCACGTGCGTGCTCCAATGGCCGATGGAGAGCGTGTAGCCATCGGCCGGCGCGCGGGCGACGCGGCCGACGCCGATCGAGCCGGCGGCGCCGGTCACGTCCTCGACAATCACATTCTGGCCGAGCGTGCGGCCCATGTGCTCGGCCAGGAGCCGGGCGAGCACGTCGGTCGGCCCGCCGGCGGCGAACGGCACGATCATGGTGATCGGCCGCGCCGGATAATTTTCCGCGCGCGCGGTGCGCGACAGCGCGGGGAGGGCGGCGGCAGCGGCGAGTTGGAGAATATTGCGGCGGTGGAGTTTCATGTTGTCGGGCTTTCTATTGCCTCGTCATTGCGAGGAGCGAAGCGACGAAGCAATCCAGGAACGGCGGTCCTGCACTGGATTGCTTCGCTTCGCTCGCAATGACGATTCGAGTCACGGCCCCGCTATCCCCATCGCTTCAACAAACTCGCGGCGCACTTCGGGCGGCTGGCCGAAATGGTGGCGGAACTCGCGCAGGCGCTGGCGCAGGATCGGATCCTTGTCGAAATCGGCGAGCGCGAGGCCCTCGGTGTTGAGTTCGCGCGCCATGTTGGGCAGCGCGATGCAGGCCGCCGCATTGTCGCTGCGGATGATGCCGCCGGGCTCCTTGCCGTCCGCCATGGCGTCGAGCTCGGCGAAGAAGCGCTGGCGCATGATCGTGACGCCGATGTCGCTCGAGCGCAGGTGCTCCTTGGTGCGGTCGGCGATGCGGCCCTGGCCGACCCAGGCGACGATGTCCTGATTGATGACGTGGCTCGTGATCCAGCGGCCGGTCGCGTCGCGGATCGGGCTTTGCCACACCGGCACGCGCGCCTGCACGTAGGGCTCGCGGCCCTTCGGCACCCGCACGAAGAACCAGGCGACCGAGAGCGTGTTCTCGTCGTCGACCGGCACGCGCCATTCGAAATGGCTGCCGAGATAAAAGCCGTTCGGCCATAGCGCGACGCGGCCGACGGTCCAGTAGCGGTCCTCTTCGCTCTGGCCCTCGCGCACGCGCTTGTAGACGAAGCCGTGCTCGAACTCCTCGAATTTCAGTTTCAGATGCTTTGGCGCGACGTTGCCGCCGGCGCCGCGCATGCGCGCGCCCCAATTGTCGTGCATCCATTCGAAGTGCACCGGATCGATCGAGTTTTCCTGGCACTGAAACCAGTTGCACGGAATGTCGGCGAGCACGATCTCGCGAAAGCCGTTTGGCCAGGTGAACGGCTCCCACACCGGCAGTTCGGGCGCCGGCAGCGGGCCCATATAGGCGAACAACAAGCCGGCGCATTCTTTCACCGGATAGCCGGCGACTTCGCAGCCGGCCTTCGACGGTTTTGGACTCGTGGTGTCTTCGTACGGCTGCTCAAGGCAGCGGCCGGTCTCGTCCATGAGCCAGCCGTGATACGAGCAGCGGATGCCGTTGGCTTCGACCCAGCCGTAGGCGAGATCGGCGCGGCGGTGCGGACAATGGCGGTCGATCAGGCCATAGCGGCCGGAAAGATCGCGGTAGAGCACCAGGTCTTCGCCCAAGATGCGCACCGGCTTGATCGGATTGCCGTCGTCAAGCTCGCTTGAGCCGCCGACCGGCTGCCAATAGCGGCGCAACAATTCGCCCATTGGCGTCCCCTTGCCGACGCGGGTGAGCAACTCGTTGCGGGCAGCGGTGAGCACGGCGGTCTCCTTTACGATAGTGGGCAAACGTAACCCGGATTTGGCGCGAGCGAAATCCGGGCCATGGCCCTGAATTGCGTCGTTTCCCGGATGCGGTGCAGCGCGTAGCGCAGCGGAGCGGTGCACCGCTGATCCGGGATCGTCCCAAGCGCCAAGCGTCTAACGATCCCGGGTCGACAGCGCACCACTTCATGCTGCGCTGCGCCCGAGAAAAGGTCACACGAATTTTCGAATCAATTCGCAATTATTTCTTTATCCGCCGCGCAACGTTTCTCGGCTTTGATGCCGCCATGAGCCCCGGCGAGCCCAGTGGCGCGGACACCATCGACTGGTATGTCGAGCCGGATCGGTTCGACGCGCCGTTGCCGCCGGCCTTGGCGCTGCCGCGACGGCGGCCCGACGACGAGCGGGCGCAATCGCTGGCGCTCGCCATCACCACGGCGCTGTTGTTCGTGCTGATCGCCGGCGCCGTCATGTTCGGCGGCCACGCCGCGATCCAGCCGCTGTTTCGACACGACGCCGCGCGCGGGTTGGAGCGCTCGGCGGACGTGGTTTACGCCATGCCGGACGGTGCCTTCTGCCGGCGCATGGCGTTCGACAACGCTACCGGCGACATGACCAGAGCGGTCGTCGAGCCCTGTCCGGCCAACATTGCCGGCGCCGACGCGCCCAGCGCCGGCGAGTTCAAATGGGGCAGTCGCTGACCACAACGGCAGCGTCCGGCACTCTTCCTCGGCGAGGGAACTTCTCCAACTTGCAGCCGTTAGCGACGGCGGCCAGGCGAGTGCGCTGCGGCGAAGGCCATCGACGGCGCCTGCGACTGACGCTAGCTTGGCGCGGGGACATCGAGCCTTAGGGAAAAAGTCCATGTCGAGCATGCGTTTTCTGTCCCGGCTGGTATTGCCGGTTGTCATCCTGGTCGGCGCCGCCGGAGCGGCCGGCGCTCAGAGCCCCGAGGCCCAGCAGGCCTGCACGCCCGATGCCCAGCGGCTGTGCGGGCAGTTCATTCCCGACCGTGAGAAGGTTACCGCCTGCATGACGGCCCATCGCCGCGAGTGGAGCGCAGCCTGCCGCACCGCCATCGCCGCCGAGCGACACGTGGCGCGCGGCCACCATGTCTATCGGCACCACCCGCCTCATCACTATCGGCACCACCACGAGCACTGAGCGGTAGCCTCACATCCCGTCGATTCGTTTCCCGGATGCGGTGCAGCGCGAAGCGGTGCACCGCTGATCCGGGATCGTCATGAACTCGGCGTTTGTTACGATCCCGGGTCTGCAGCGCACCACTTCGTGCTGCGCTGCGCCCGGGAAATGTACGTATTAATGCGGCGCCGCTTCACTGCAGCGGCTTGACGCCGAGTGTCTTGGCGAAACTGGCGAGCGTGGCGCGTTGCGCGTCGATCGACTTGGCGAACTCTTCCGGGCCGCCGATGTTCAAGAGCTGCCCGGTGATTTCCAGCCGGTTTTTGATGGTGTCGTCGGCGACCGCGGCGAAATCCGACGCGATGCGCTGGCGCAATGCGAGCGGCATGCCGGGCGGGCCGAACAGCCCGACCAAACCGTCGAGCGTGAGCGCCGGAAAGCCGGCCTCCTGCACGGTCGGAATATTGGGCTGCGCCGGCGAGCGCGCCGTGTTGGTCATGGCCAATATCTTGATCTTGCCGGCATCGAGCTCGGGCCGCACGATGGCGAGCGAGGCCTCGTAGACCTGGACGCGGCCTTCGGCCAAATCCTTGGCGGCGTCGACCGGGTTGCGGTACGGCACCTTGATCAGGTCGAGGTTTTCGCTCTTCAGCCAGCCTTCGAACATGAAATCGAGCGTGCCGGTGACGCCGGCCCAGTTCAGCTTGCCCGGCTCCTTGCGAATGAGCGCGACGAGGTCGGCGACCGTATCGACCTTCATGCCGATCGGCACCGAGATGGTCACGAAGGTGTTCGACACCCGCGCGATCGGCACCAGGTCGCTCGGCTTGTAAGGCAGATTGTCGTGCAGATAGGGATGCGCGGTGAACGACGACGACGGCGCGAACAGCAAAACGTGATCGTCGTGCGCGGTGACGAAGGCGTTGATGGCGACCAGCGCGTCGCCGCCCGGCCGGTTCTCGACGATCACCGGCTGAGCCCAGCGCTTGCTCAGACGGTCGGCGAACAGCCGCGCACCGATGTCGGCGCCGCTGCCGGCGCCGAGCGTCACCAGGAATTTGACGGGACGCGTCGGCCAATCGGCGGCGGCGGAGGTGGCGACAGCACTCGCGCAAAGCGCAAAGGCGGCGACCACCAGATGAGCAAACTTTACGCGCATGATGTCCTCTCCGTTGCGCATGGCGCAGCCATGAACCTGATCACTTCGCGCCCTTGACGAAACAATCCTTTCGAAACACACGACAACCGTTGCGATCGACGGCTTTCTCCGATCGCGCCGGCCATGATTGGGATCATCTAGTCTGCCGAAGTCCTAACTCTCCAGCCCGCTCGGCACGTTTTTGTTCTCGCTGGCGAGCTTCATGCCGGCGGCCAGCGCCATGGTTTCGGCGAGCGCGGCGAAATCCTTCTGCAGGTACTCTTCCGGATTTTTCTGCAATATCGCGGCGCCGAAATGGCTCTGCAGCACTTCGCGCGTCGCCGCCGTCACCGGCATCGGAACGTCCATCTCGCGGGCCATTTCGAGACCGAGGTCGAGGTCCTTGCGCAAAAGTTCGGGCGTGAACGTGGTGGTCCAGTCGAGATTGACCAGGGCCGGCGATTTGTAGCGCGTGAACATCGAGCCCATCACGCCGTTGTTGAGGAAGGCGAGAAACGCATGGCGCGGCACGCCCATCTTGTTGGTCAAAAGCGTGATCTCGATCAGATTTTCGATCACCACGCCGAGCATGACATTGTGGGCGATCTTGCAGACCCGGGCGAGCTCGCCCTCGCCGACGTAAGATACGCCCTGCGGTGCGAACACCTCGATCAGCGGCATCGCCGCCTTGCAGGCAGCCTCGACGCCGGATACCACGGCGGAGAGTTTTCCCGCCTTGATGACCTTGGCGTTGCCGCTCACCGGGGCGGCGACGAAATCCGCGCCGAGCGCTTTGAGCCGGTCGCGGATCGTTTTGGATTCCTCGACCGCGATGGTCGAGCAATCGACCACGACCGGCGGCACCTTGCCGCCGCCGCCGCTCGTCACGCCGTCCTTGCCGAACAGCACTTCCTCGACGTCTTTGCCGGTGGCGACGATGGAGAACAAAATGTCGACGTCCTTCAGCTCGGCGAGCCTGTCGACCACCTTGGCGCCGAGCTTGGCGAGCGGCTCGGCCTTGGCCTTGGTGCGATTCCACACCGACACGTCATGGCCGGCTTTGACCAGCCGTTCGGCCATCGGCGCGCCCATGCGGCCCATGCCGATCCAACCGATTTTTTGTGCGTTCTTTGGCGTCGCCATCCTCAACTCCTTGGCTGCGGGCCTGTCCTAGCACAGCGTGCGAGGGCTGCAACGTTGTCGGAAGCTCGATAATCGCCGTAAACTGGCTCCGCATGGCCAACGTCGCACAAGCTTACGAGGTTGCATCGCCTGCGAGCGCCGAGCGGCGCATCCTTGCGCAGGTGCTGCGCAACGCGCTGCCGTTCGTCGTCGTCGGCGCGATCTGGGAGGCGGTCGCGCACTTCGGCGTTTTTCCAGCGCAATTTTTTCCACCGCTGGAGACGATCGGCGCCACGTTCGTGCACTTGACGTTGAACGGCGCGCTGCCGCATCACGCGCTCGACACGGTGCTGCGGCTGCTCGCCGGCTTCGCACTCGCCGCCGTGGTGGGTCTCGCGATCGGCGTCGCCATGGGCCGCTCGCGCGCCGCCGAGGATTATTTGTTGCCGCTGGTTGCCATCGGCGCGCCTATTCCCGGCCTCGCCTATGCGCCGCTGTTTCTGCTGTGGTTCGGTCCCGGCAACGTGCCGTCGGTGTTGCTGGTCGCGTTCGTCTCGGCGTTTCCGATCGTTTACAATTCCTGGACCGGCGTCAAAGCGGTGAAGGAAATCTGGCTGCGCTCGGCGCAGGCCATGGGCGCCGACGACCGCCGTTTGTTCCGCCACGTCATCCTGCCGGGGGCGCTGCCTTACATCATGACCGGGTTGCGGCTCGGCCTGGCGCAGGCCTGGCGCATCCTGGTCGCGGTCGAGATGCTCGCCGCGGTGCCGTGGGGCCTCGGCTGGCTCATTTTCGGCGCCCAGGAATTTTTGAACACCGACGTCATGCTTGCCGGCATCGCGGTGATCGCGGCGATCGGGCTCGCGCTCGAGAAGCTGGTGTTCCAGAAACTCGAAAATTTCACCGTCGTGCGCTGGGGCATGGTGACGACATGAACGCCGAGCGCATCCGATCGTGGCGGCGCGGCGCGACCTCGATTGTGGTGGCGGCCGCCATCTATGAGGCGGTGGCGCGCAGCGGCGCCTTTGCACCGGCGCTGATGCCGACGCTGCCGACCGTGGCGCAAACGTTTGTCGGCATGCTCGCCGACGGCAGCATGCTGCATCATACCGTGGCGACGCTCGCGCGCGTGCTGCTCGGCTTTTCGCTCGCGACCGCGGCCGGCTTGGTCCTCGGCGTGCTGATGGGCCGCTTCCGCCCGGTCGAGCACTTCGTGCTGCCGCTCGCCAGCGCGCTGATGCCGATCCCTTCGCTCGCCTGGATCCCGGTCTTCATCCTGTGGTTCGGGCTCGGCAACACGGTGACGATCCTGATCGTGTTCTACGCCGCGCTGTTTCCGATGCTGCTCAACACCTGGTCCGGCGTGCGCGCGGTCAGCCCGATCTGGCTGCGCGCCGCCGGCGCCATGGGCGCCACCGAGCGCAAACTGTTCTGGAAAGTGATCGTGCCCGGCGCCTCGCCGTTCATCATCGCGGGTTTGCGGCAATCGTTCCTGCGCGCCTGGATCGCGGTGATCGGCGCCGAGATGCTGGCGGCGTCCGATTGGGGGCTGGGCTGGGTGATCTTCGACGCCAAGCAATTCCTCAACGCCGACGTGATGCTCGCCTCCATCGTGGTGATCGGGCTGATCGGCTTCGTCACCGAGCGCCTGGTGTTCGGCTCGCTCGAGCGCGCCACCATCTACCGCTGGGGCATGGCGCGGATGGGGAAGGGGTGACTATTTCCTCATCCTGAGGCGCTCGGCGCTTAGCGCCGAGCCTCGAAGGATGAGGCCGATGCGCCTCGGCCTGCATCCTTCGAGGCGCGCGCTTCGCGCCGGCATCTCAGGATGACGGAAAACAGTAGCGCGTTTCTTGCGCTCGCGTCGCAAAAAAGTTACAAAAGTGTAATAGAATCAATCTATTGAAAGTGGGCCGTTGAAATGCTATGTTCTCTGCGGAGGCTTTGTGGCGGAAACGCTGCATTGCCTTTCTTCATTCCTCGGGTTCCTCCGCAATTTTCTCTATCGTAGTCCTCAAATCTCTTATGTAAGAGATGCTCCAAATTTCGAATTGAGGATTGCCCATTTTCTGTCGTATCGCGCGATGGCGCATTCGCAGTATTTGATCAATGTAAGGACGCAGTTCCTCGCGAGTTTCTTTATTCATCCCTTTCAATCGCAATGTCCAGGACATGCAGTAAGCAGCCAAATCTGCAATCTGCACACCAGTGGTCAGATCACTGTGAACAAAAAATGGCTCTGGAATAATCAGAGTCGCACGATGTTTTCCCGTCGCGGTCTCCTTGAAATATCTATGGGCCTGATCGATCAATAGATGACTCTTGGTCTTTTCCAATTCATCAAAAACTAGAATACCTTGTTGCGGATATTGTTGTTGCGATGTTTCGTCCTCCAAAAAATAAAAGAAGCGCTCGAATAAATATCCATAGTCCTTCCTAAGGCCGGCTCCAGTTGTTTGCGGCGCGGCAGGATCCACAATGCTTGCGAAAAATTTGCAGCCATAACCTTCACAAATCGATAAAACGTCTGTGACATAGGCGATCTTAGCCAAAGAAAGCGCTTTCAAATGCCTTGGTGTGCCGTACAGTTCGCCGCTGTCCAAAATGGCTTTAGACAAAGCAGGAACTTCGTTGGGTAATACTGCGTAGTCCGATCGTGCCCTCGCAAACGTTTTTCGCTTTAATACCTTTCTGGCCTTTAATTCGCGCTCACCTTCACTATAACGACGACCAAAATGAGCATTTTCAGCATCGTGCAGTTCCTTAATCAGCTCCCATAAACAGTCATCCTTAATAGCAACGCCAGCCAATACTTCATACGGCGATGCCTTGTGGTCTTGGCCACTTTCATCAATAAAAAGAAAATAGGCCATCTCAGTTAGCGGCTTGTTTTTCGCGTTGACGACGACGGCACGCTCGTTGATCGCTTCGAAGCTTGCGCAGTTTACCGTGGCGCGTCGAAATGTCCTTTAGCGGCGTCGGCGGAACTGCGCAATCCCGAAAATAGTCACTCCGCCTTCAGGTTCGCCTGCGCGATGATGGCGCGGTAGCGCGCGATGTCGGTGCGGACGAAGGCGTCGAATTGCGGGATCGATAGGGCTTCGATACTGGAGCCGGTCGCTTCGAGTTTTTTCTCGATGTCGGGCTCGAGAATGATCCGGTCGATCGCGGTGTTGAGCTGCGTGGCGATGTCCTTCGGCAGGCCGCGCGGGGCGAAGAAGCCGACCCAGAGCGTAAAGTCGAAATCGGCGATGCCGGTCGCTTCGGCGACGGTCGGAATGTCGGGCGTCAGCGCCGCGCGCTTTTTGCTCGACACTGCAAGGAGCTTGACCCGGCCGCCCTGCACCAGCGGCATGCCGCTCGCATAGGCCGGAAAATACCAATCGACCTGGCCGCCGGCGACGTCGTTCAAGGCAGGGCCGGCGCCCTTGTAAGGCACGTGGACGAGTTTTGGATCGAGTTTGAGCTTTAACAATTTGCCGGCAAGGTGGCTCGGCGTGCCGACGCCGGCGGAGGCGAAGTTCATCGGCGTCTTGGCGCGCAACGCCGCGACCCATTGCGCCGCATTCGCATACGGCGATTGCGGCGGCACCACCAGCGCCAGCGGCATGACGCCGGCGAGCGCGATCGGCGTCAAATCCTTCAGAGGATCGTAGCCGACGTCTTTCATGAAATAGGGGTTGATGGCGATCTCGGGGGTTTGCCCGACCGCCAAGGTGTAGCCGTCGGGCGGCGCGTTGACGACGTCGCGGGCGCCGATGGTGCCGCCGGCGCCGGAGTGGTTCTCCACCACGACCGATTGCTTGAGCTCGACCGAGAGCTGATTGCCGATGATGCGGCCCAAAATGTCGCCGGCGCCGCCGGGCGGAAAGTCGACGATGAGACGGATCGGCCGGCTCGGATAGGTTTGCGCGCGCGCCGCAACGGGCGCGGCTATCCCCAAGAACGCGATCACCGTCACCGCAATGGCGCGGACGTTATTGATCCTTCGCACGACGGCGCTCCTCCATTTCGACTGGTCCGCTGCGGCGGCTTCTGGCACAAACCGGCGTCGCCGCCGGCACTGCGCGCCTTTTATAGAAGCGCGCATGGTAGGCGAGGGGAGGCGACCGAGGAAGCGCGGATGGCCCATATCGAGGCGCGCGACATTTCGCTGATCTACGACACGCCGGGCGGCGCGGTACCGGGCGTGCGCGGCGTCAATTTCGCCATCGAGGCCTCGGAATTCCTCTGCATCGTCGGGCCGAGCGGCTGCGGCAAATCAACGCTGCTCAACATCATCGCCGGCTTCCTAACTCCGAGCGCCGGCGAAATTCGCGTCGGCGGCCAGCCCGTGCGCGGCTACGGCATGGACCGCGGCGTGGTGTTTCAGGATTTCGCCCAGCTGTTTCCGTGGCGCACCGCGCTCGGCAACGTCGCCTTCGGGTTGGAAATGAAGGGCATGGCCAAGGCCGAGCGCGAGCGCATCGCGCTCGAGCAGTTGCGCCTGGTCAAGCTCGAAAACTTCGCCCGCTCCTATCCGCACCATCTCTCCGGCGGCATGCAGCAGCGGGTCGCGATCGCCCGCGCGCTCGCCTACAATCCGGCGGTGCTGCTGATGGACGAGCCGTTCGCTGCGCTTGATGCGCTCACCCGCGACGACATGCAGCGGCTCCTCGCCGAAGTCTGGCGCACGACGCGCAAGACGGTGATCTACGTGACCCACAACGTCGCCGAAGCGGTTTATTTGGCCGACCGCGTGCTGGTGATGACGCCGCATCCCGGCACGGTGAAGACCGAGATCAAAATCCGATTGCCGCGGCCGCGCGATCCGCTGAGTGTCGAATTTTTGCAACAACAAAAAGACTTGCTACGCCTGCTCGGGCACGAGCTGGTGGAAGGCCGCTGAGATGCTGCTTCGCTCCACACGATGCGTCGCTTTGGTCTTCGCAGGTTTATTATATGCGTCGACCGCAATTGCCGCCGACACATATCCCAACCACCCGATCCGGTTGGCGGTGGGCTTCGGCGCCGGTGGGCCGACCGATATTCCGGCGCGGTTCATCGCGGAAAAACTCGGCGCAGCACTCGGCCAGCCGGTCGTGGTCGAGAACAAGCCGGCCGCCGGCGGCATTGTCGCCACGCGCGACGTGCTGGCGCAGCCGCGCGACGGCTACACGCTGCTGCTCTGCACCCATTTCGACGCCACCAACACGGCGGTGTACCGCGACGCCGGCTACACGCTGTCCGACATCGCGCCCGTGTCGCTGATCGCCAAATATTATTACGGCCTCGCGCTTGCCAACGCGATCCCCGCGAACGACTTCAAATCGTTCGTCGCCTACGCCAAGGCGCATCCCGGTGAAGTGACCTACGCGACGGTCGGCGCCGCCTCGGCGCAGGAGATCATGGCGCGCGAGCTGGAAAAGCTCGCCGGTGTCACCATGAACCGCATCCCGTTTCGCGGCGGCCTGCAGATCGTGCAGGAGCTGGTCGCCGGCCGGGTCGATCTCTATCCGTCGCCGACGCTCGCCATCATGCCGCAGTACCGCGCCGGGCATTTGAAAATTTTAGCGACGACCAGCCCGGAGCGGCTGAGCAATTTGCCGGAGGTCCCGACCTTGAAAGATGTGGGCTTCGATTTCGTGCGGTTCGGCTGGCTCGGCGTCTGCGCCGGCGCCGGTACGGCGGAGCCGATCATCGCCACACTCAATAGGCACATCGTGGCGATCGTCGGCTCGCCGGCTTACCGGTCGTTGATCGAAACCGCCGGCCAGATCGCGGTGTCGTCGAGCCCGCGTGATTTCGGCGCAGTCATGCAAAAGACCCTGGACGACGTGGTGCCGGCCGTCAAAGAATTCGGCCTGCAGCAGGACCGATAAGGATATTCGTAGGCCCGGACTTGGCTGCGTTTGCCGGGCGCAGCGCAGCACGAAGTGGTGCGCTGCAGACCAGGGACCGTTAGAAGCGCCGAGTTTGGGACGATCCCGGATCAGCGGTGCACCGCTTCGCGTTGCACTGCATCCGGGAAAAGTCGTGTTAGATCCGGAGGAACACCCATGACCAAACAAAAGCTTTTTACGCGCCGGCGCACGCTCGCTGCGGCCGGCGCCGGCCTGGTCGCCGCCGGGCTTGGTGCGCCGCGCCGCGTCGCGGCGGCCGAAACCATCCGCCAAGGCTACCAGACCAACATCTGGGGCATGCCGACCTATTATCTGATCAAGTCCGGCTATCTGCAGAAGCACGGGCTTGCGGTGGAAGAGTTCGCGGTGCCGTCGGGCAACATCACCATGCAGCAGATGGTGGCGCGGCAGGTCGATCTCGGCACTTATGCGGGCCCGTCGTTCATCATCGGCAACGTCAAGGGCGGGCTCATTGCCGTCGCGGTGATCGAGACCGTGGGCAAGACCGCGCGCATCACCACGCGCAAGGATTTGAACATCACCTCGGTCGAACAGCTGCGCGGCAAGCGCATCGCCAACCAGACCGGCTCCTCGGTCGGCAACGATCTGGTCGACGTCGTGCTGCCGCATTACGGGCTGCACAAGGGCGATTATCAAGAAGTCCGCATGGACGTCACCAACATGGTGGCGGCGCTCGCCGCCAAGACCGTCGACGCCATGGCCAATGTCGAGCCCTACAACGTCATCGCCGTGGCCGACGGCATCGGCAGCGATCTTTCGGATTTTTCCCAGTTCGATCCGATGCCGGTGTTCATGGCCGCGACCCCCGACATGGTTGAGAAGCGCCCCGACGTCATCGTCGCCTACCTCAAAGCGTGGCTCGACGCGGCGAACGATTTCGAGGCCAATGCCAAAAAGGTCGACGACACGATCTACGCGTTCTATGCCGACAAGGGCTACAAGATGTCACCGCAGAGCTTCTCAACCGCGCTGTCTCGCGTCGAGGTCAATCCCGGCTTTCCCGACCTCAAATCCTACATGCAGCAGCAGGCCGAGATCCTGATCAAGAACAACACCATCAAATCCGTGCCCGACTGGAGCAAGGCGCTACGCCCGGATTTCATGGCAAAAGCCCGCGGCTAGGCGTAATATGCGCCTATGAATCGCGATGACATCATAGCGAAACTGAGGTCACACGAGCGTGAGCTGCGGGCCGCGGGCGTCACCAGCCTGGCGCTGTTCGGCTCGGCGGCGCGCGGTGATCAGCGTGAGGATTCGGACGTCGACGTCGTCGTGGGCCTGATCGACGAAGCCCGGCAAGAGGGATTCGCGTATTTCGGCCGCATCGACAGACTGAGCAAGAGATTAGCGGAAATCCTCGAACGGCCGGTCGATGTCGTTGCCGAGCCTATTCAGAAGGATCGGCTGCGACGCGAAATTGAAAGGGACCGGATCATTGCCTTCTAAGGATCCAGTCCAGCGTTTCCAAGACCTTCTGGACAACATCGGGTTGATCAAAGAATATACGCGCGGCGCGTCCTATGACAGCTACGTCCGAGACCGAAAAACCAGAGACGCGGTGGAACGCTGTCTGGCGCGAATATCGGAAGCAGCAAGCAAACTCGAAAGTTCGGCTGAGGCGCTCATTCCGGATCAACCGTGGTCGGAAATCCGAGGAATCGGAAATATCATTCGACACGAATATGACAGCATTGACCCACTAATAATCTGGAACATTGTCAGCAGAGAGCTGGATAATCTACGAACCGCCGTCGAAGCTGCACTTGAAGCGCTGCGGCGTCAGACACCGAACGCAAACTAGAACTGGAGGGAGACACCCTAAATGGCCGGTACCGAAACAAGCCCGCTGACCTCGACTTATCAGCCCGTCACCTGGAATTTCAAGCTTCTGGCGCACGACATGCTGGCGGGCTTCGGCGGCATGGGCGAGGGCATGTCGGTGCAGATCGCGCCCGACGGAAGGCGCATCATCTGGCTCGCGCATGAGAGCGCGCCGAAGAATTTCACCGCGGTCGACGTGTCGGATCCGCGCAAGCCCAAGGTGGTGTGCCAGACCGATCTGCCGCACGCCAATATGCGCTCCAATTCGCTGGAGACCTGCGGCAACCTGATGGCGGTCGCCTATCAGACCCAGAAGAAGGACGCCACACCGGCCGGCTTCGAGCTGTTTGACATTTCCAAGCCGGAAAATCCGAAATCGATCTCGTTCTTCGACTGCTCGGGGCCGCATTCGCGCGGCGTCCATCAGCTGTGGTTCTGCGACGGCGAATACGTGCACTGCGCGTCGGGCTCGCGCGACTTCGTGCCGACCCACCCAAGCGACGATCAGTTCTACCGCTGCGTCGATGTGCGCAATCCGTCGAAGCCGGTCGAGGTCGGCCGCTGGTGGATGCCGGGCACCCGCCAAGGCGACAACGTCATGCCGCCGACGCGCCATCAGCTGGACAAGGGCTATCGCGCCCACAACACCAACGTCTATCCGCAGCGCGGCGACCGCTGCTATCTCGCCTATATCGACGGCGGCATGTTCGTGCTCGACATCTCCGACAAGGCCAATCCGAAGAAGATTTCGGAGTGGACCAATTCGCCGCCCTACACCGGCTTCATGCACACCATCGTGCCGCTGTTCGACCGCGGCCTGATGCTGGTCACCGACGAATCGACCGAGAACAACGCCAAGGACTGGCCGAAGCTGATCTGGGTGCTGGACGCGCGCGACGAGACCAATTTGGTGCCGATCGCGACCTGCCCGATGCCCGATCATACCATCTACGCCAAGGCCGGCCGGTTCGGCGCGCACAACATCCACGAGAACGTGCCGCTGCCGACGGCGTGGCAGTCCGATCAGATCGTGCTTGGCACGTTCTTCAACGGCGGGCTTCGCGCCTACGACATTTCCAATCCGTATCAGCCGAAGGAAGTCGGCATCTTCATGCCGCCGGCGCCCACCGGCGCGCCGACCGGCACCATCCAGATGAACGACGTATTCGTCGACGAGCGCGCCATCGTCTACACCGTCGACCGCCACGTCGGCGGGCTGTACATTTTGGAGATGGATTTTTGATATGTATCCCGGACGCACCGCAGCACGAAGTGGTGCGCTGCAGACCCGGGATCGTTTCGCAGTCGGAGTGTGTAACGGTCCCGGATCAGCGGTGCGCCGCCACAGCGCGTCAAAGACGCGCGTAAACGCGCTTATGCTGCACCGCGTCCGGGAAACCTGACCATGCTGGATCTCTTTCCCTCGCGCGAGGGGGGGCCGTTCGGGCGGCGGCAGAAGCGCGAGCGTGGCGCCAAGATTCCGGTCAGCGTCGTCACCGGCTTTTTGGGCGCCGGCAAGACCACGCTGCTGCGGCGCTTTCTCGCCTCGCCACAGGGCGCCGGCACGGCGGTGATCGTCAACGAGTTCGGCGCCGTCGGTATCGACGATGCGCTGGTGCGCGGCAGCGCCGATGAGACCGTATTGCTCGGCAATGGCTGCGTCTGCTGCATCACGCGCAGCGACCTGCAGCTCGCGTTGCGGCGCCTCGTTTTCGACCGCGATTATGGCGCCGTGCCGCCGTTCGCGCGCGTCGTGATCGAGACCTCTGGCCTCGCCGATCCGGGACCGATCCTGCAGACGTTCTCGACCGACCGCGCGCTCGGTGGCGAATTTCACGTCGACGCGGTGCTCGCGGTGGTCGATGCCGTCAGCGGCGAGGCCAACCTCGCCGCGGCCGCCGAGGCCCGCAAGCAGGTGATCCTCGCCGACCGCATCGTGATTTCGAAAAGCGACCTCGCCGAGGCCGCGGTCGTCGAGCGGCTGACCGAGCACCTTCGCGCGCTCAATCCGCGCGCCGCGATCGACGTGGCGATCGCCGGCGCGCTCGATCCGGAGCGTATCGTCGTGCCGGCCAGCACGGAGCGCTCCGGCTTTGTCGCCGAGGCCGAGCATTCCGACGGCATTGCGAGCTTCGTCATCGAAACTGCCGAGCCGATCGCGTGGCCGACTTTTGCGCGCGCCATGGAGACGTTGACGGCGCTACGCGGCGCCGACCTGTTACGCGTAAAGGGTTTGCTCAACGTCGCCGGCTGTCGCGGGCCGGTGGTCGTGCAATATGTCCAGCATCTGGCGCACCCGCCGGTCGAGCTCGAAACCTGGCCGGACGCCAACCGAACGAGCCGCATTGTGTTCATCACGCGCAATATTCCCGAGCGCCAGGTGCGCGATTTGTTTGCGGCCGTCGAGGCGCTGGCAAGAAGCCGCGCTTAAGTCGTTAGTGCGAGGAGCCCACGGGTCCGGCCCGAAGTGGCCGGCCCGATGACAAGCTCCGCGACGAAGTAATCCAGAACGGCGGTGCAGCACTGGATTGCCTTCGTCGCCCCTTCGGGCTCCTCGCAATGACGGCGCTGCTGACAAGTTGCGCGCTTTGCGGCAAACTCCCCATCAAGCCGGCGCTTGCGCATCGCACGCACGGCAGCAGGGGGAGACGATGTCAGCCACGCAGCCCGCACCAAAGCCTTACCAGATCGCCGCGGCGGTGATTGGCAATGCGCTCGAATGGTATGACTTTCTGGTCTTCGGCTTCTTTACGGTGATCATCGCGCGCCTGTTCTTTCCCGCGACCAGCGAATACGGCTCGATCCTGCTCACCACGGCGACCTTCGGCGTCGGCTTTTTCATGCGCCCGGTCGGCGGCATTTTTCTCGGCATCTATGCCGATCGCCGCGGCCGCAAGGCTGCGCTGCTTCTGGTCATCACCCTGATGACGATCGCCATCGCGCTGATCGCGTTCGCGCCGACCTATGCGGCGATCGGGATCGGCGCGCCGCTCATCATCGTGCTGGCGCGGCTCATCCAGGGCTTTTCGGCCGGCGGCGAGTTTGCCAGCGCCACCGCGTTTCTCACCGAAAGCGCGCCGGCAGGCAGCCGCGGCTATTACGGCTCCTGGCAAATGGTCGGCCAGGGCCTCGCCGTGCTGATCGGCGCGATCTTGGGAACGGTCTTGACGCGCACGCTCACGCCCGACGCACTCAACAGCTGGGGATGGCGCATTCCGTTCCTGTTCGGCCTGATCATCGGTCCGCTCGGACTTTATATCCGCCGCGGCCTCGATGAGACCTCGGCGTTCCTGCAATCGAGCCAAGGTCCGGCCGGCCGCCAGGATGCCGGCAGCCTGCTCGCGTCCCACCTCAAGGAAATGGTGGCTTGCCTGGGCATGGTCGTGACCGGCACCATCACGTTCTATGTAGTGCTCATCTACATTCCGACATTCGCCCGCACGCAGCTGCACATCCCGCTCGACCAGGCGTTTTTGGCGCAGTCGATCGGGCTCGCCGTCGAGGTCGTGCTGATACCGATATGCGGCGCGCTGTCTGACCGCATCGGACGCAAGCCGGTCATGATCGCCGCGCTGGTGCTCGATCTCATTGTGACCTACCCGCTGTTCGCTTGGGTGTCCGCCAATCCGTCGTTCGGCTCGCTGTTGACCATGCAGATCATCCTGTGCGGCCTGTTCGGCGTCTTCAACGGCCCGATCTCGACCGCGCTGGCCGAGCAGTTTCCGACCCGGGTGCGGTCCACCGCGCTCGCCATCTCCTACAACATTGCGGTCATGCTGTTCGGCGGCTTCGCCCAGTTCTTCGTGACCTGGCTGATCGCGGCGATGGGGACGCCGATCGCGCCGGCCTATTATCTGATGTTCGGGGCGGCGGTCGGTCTCATTGCCGCGTTCTTTCTCAAGGAACGCGCCAGCGACGAGCTTTTCGTCGTGGAGGCTGCCGAGCCAACGGCTGCGTAGCGCGCCGGAACCAAGGGGAACCGCCCGCCGCAAGGCGGTTCACCTGCGGCGGTTTTGGGAATAGTCTTGCGCCGACCTGCTGCGGCGGCCTCGGACCGCCGCGGCAGGACTGACGCTAGCTGCGTCCAGCCCCCAAAAAGGTCTCTCCTCATGACCAAAACATTCTCGCTCAACGTCAACGGCCAGGTGCACAGCATCGAGGCCGACGAACAGATGCCGCTGCTCTACGCGCTGCGCGACGAGTTCGGCCTCAACAATCCGCATTTCGGTTGCGGGCTCGCCCAATGCGGCGCCTGCACCGTGCATCTCGACGGCAAGCCGACGCGCTCCTGCGTCACGCCGCTTGCGGAGGTCGGCAACCGCAAGATCGTGACCTTGGCCGGGCTCGGCACGCCCGAGCATCCGCATCCGCTGCAGACCGCGTACGTCCAGGAACAAGTGCCGCAATGCGCCTACTGCATCAACGGCTGGATCATGACGGCGGCAGCTCTTCTGCGCGATAAGAAGAAGCCGACTGATGCCGATATCCGCACCGCGCTGCGCGGCCTCAAATGCCGCTGCGGCACCCACATGGCGATCCTGCGCGCGGTCAAGCGCGCCGCGGCGATGATGGGTTGAGGGAGGACGCCAATGACTCGCACAATGACCACAATAGACAAACCCGCAAGTTTCTCGCGTCGTACGCTGTTGCAGGCAACCGGCGCGCTCGTCGTCTCGATCGGCGCGCCGATGACGTTGACATCCGTTCGCGCCGCCGAAAGTGGCGCGGCCACTGCGACGAAACCGCCGCTGACACCCGATCAGCTGTCGTCCTACATCGCCGTGAATGCCGACGGCACGGTGTCGGCGTTCTCCGGCAAGATGGATATGGGCCAGGGCCTGTCCACCGCATTCCGGCAGATGGTCGCGGAAGAGCTCGACGTGCCGGTCGACCGCGTGAAGGTTTTCATCGGCGACACCGACACCAGCGTCAACCAGGGCGGCGCGTCGGGCTCGACTGGCGTGCAGAACGGCGGCAAGCAGATGCGCGCGGCCGCCGCCGAGGCGCGGCACGTGCTGATCGAGATGGCGGCCGACAAACTCGGCGTGCCGGCCGATCAACTGACCGTCAAGGACGGCGTGATCAGCGCCGCCAACGATGCGAGCAAGAAAGTCAGCTACGGCGAACTCATCGGCGGCCAGTTCTTCAACGTGCATCTCGACTGGAACGGCGAGATGGGCAACCCACTCTACGCGCCTGGCAAGGCCAAGCCGAAGGATCCGAAGAGCTACACCATCGTCGGCCAGCCGATTCCGCGCGACGACATCGCGCCGAAAGTTTTCGCCCAGGCCGATTTCTGCACCGACATCAGAGTGCCCGGCATGGTGCACGGCCGCGTCATCCGGCCGGCCGTCGCCGGAGCTGTGCCGGTGCAGGTCGATGAATCCTCGATCAAGGCGATCCCGACCGCGCGCGTGGTTTGGGACAAAGGCTTTCTTGGGGTCGTCGCGGACAAAGAATGGGACGCCATCAAGGCGGCGAAAGAACTGAAAGTCGAATGGTCGAACCCAACGCCAGCGTTCCCGAGCCAGTCGGCATTGTACGATCACATCCGCCAGGCGCCGACGCGCAAGCGCGAGGTCGAAGGCAAACCGGTCGGCAATGTCGATGACGCGTTCAAGAACGCGGCGCGGGTGATCGAGGCCGAGTACGAGTGGCCGTTCCAGTCGCATTCGTCGATGGGCCCGGCTTGCGCGCTGGTCGAGGTCAAGGACGGCCGCGCCACCTGCTGGACCGGCACGCAGAAGGCGCACTTCGTGCGCGGCGGCGTCGCCGCCATGCTGGGCATGCCGGAGGACAAGGTCCGCGTCATCTGGACCACCGGGCCGGGTTCCTATGGCCGCAACGACGCCGACGACTGCGCCGCCGACGCCGCGGTGCTGACGAAAGCAGTCGGCCGGCCGGTGCGGCTGCAATACATGCGCGACCAGGGCACCGGCTGGGATCCGAAGGCGCCGGCCTCGGTCCATCGCGCGCGCGCGGCGCTCGACGGATCGGGCAACGTCGTCGCCTACGATTTCCTCAGCCGGGGATTTTCGCGCATCGACGTCAACACCAACGGCAGTAAGCCATGGGACACGCTCGCCGGGCAAAATCTGGGCGTGCAGCTGAAATCCGGCGACGGCTTCGGCTTCCCCGGCGAATCCTACGGCTTCGCCAACAAGCGCGCCGCCTGGGAGACCATCGCGCCGCTGCTCGACCGCTCGTCGCCGCTGCGCAGCGCGCACATGCGCGACCCGGTCGGGCCGCAAATCTGCTTCGCCAGCGAGTCGTTCATCGACGAGCTCGCCGCGGCGCTCAACGTCGATCCGGTCGCATTCCGGCTGCGCTACGTACGCGACCCGCGCGACCTCGCGGTGATCAAGGCGGCGGCCGAAAAGGCCGGCTGGCAGACGCGGGTCTCGCCGCGGCGCGATCAGCGCGGCAACAGCGTCAGCGGTCGCGGCATCGCCTATGCGCAGCGCGGGCCGACCCGCGTCGCGGTGATCGCCGAGGTCGAGGTCGACCGCGGCTCCGGCAAAATCTGGGCGCGCAAGTTCGCCGTCGCCCATGATTGCGGCCAGATCATCAATCCCGACGGGCTGCATCACGCCATCGAGAACAACGTGGTGCAGGCGACCAGCCGCACGCTGTGGGAGGAGGTCAAGTTCGACGCAAACAGCGTGACCAGCGTCGATTGGCGCACCTACCCGATCCTCGACGTCACCGAGGCGCCGGAAGCGGTCGATATCGTCATGATCAACCATCCGGAGATCGCGCCGTCGGGCGCCGGCGAGGCATCGAGCCGGCCGGTGCCGGCCGCCATCGCCAACGCAGTGTTCGACGCCACCGGCGTGCGCATCCGCCGCGCGCCGTTCGCGCCCGGCTACGTCAAGTCGGCGTTGTCGTAAAAAAGCACCTCTCCCCCGCGTGCGGGGACGGAAACAGAAGCGTTTCCCGGATGCGGTGCAGCGCGAAGCGGTGCACCGCTGATCCGGGACCGTTTCAAGCTCGGAGTTTTTAACGATCCCGGGTCTGCAGCGCACCACTTCGTGCTGCGCTGCGCCCGGGAAACGCGTGAAGGATGCTTATGCCCGCCATCGCCCGCACGCTCGACGAGGCTTTGGCGCCGATTAAGGACGGCGCCATGCTGGCGGTGCCGCGCGAGAGTTCGGGAGCCGCGATGGCGGCGACGCGGGCGCTGATCCGGCGCGGTATCAAGAGTTTGCATCTCGTCACGCTGCCGACGTCCAGTTTGCAAGCCGATCTGCTGATCGGCGCCGGCTGCGTCGCGATGCTCGAAACGTCGGCCGTGAGCCTCGGCGAATTTGGGCCGGCGCCGCGCTTCACCGCTGCGGTGCTTGCCGGCACGATCGCCATGCGCGACGCCACCTGTCCGGCGCTGCACGCCCAGCTGCAGGCGACCGAAAAGGGCGTGCCGTTCATGCCGCTGCGTGGGCTCCTCGGCTCCGACGTGCTCGCCCACCGGCCGGACTGGAAGGTGTTCGACAATCCGTTCGGCAATGACGACCCGATCGTGCTCCTGCCGGCGCTCAAGCCCGACGTGGCGCTGTTCCACGCACCCATGGCGGACCGCGCCGGCAACGTCTTCATCGGCACGCAGCGCGAGCTGATCACCTTGGCGCATGCCGCGCAAAAAACCGTGGTCACCGTGGAAGAGATCTGCGACGGCGATCTGTTGCGCGATCCGCTGCGCGCCGCCGGCACCTTGCCGGGTTTTTATGTCGAGGCGGTCGCGGTCGAGCCGCGCGGCGCCTGGCCGCTGCCGCTGCCGGACAGTTACGGCATCGACGCCGCGCATCTGCAAGAATACGCGCAGCTGGCAGCGACCCTGGAAGGCTTCGCCCAATATCTCGATCGCTACGTGTATGAAAAGCGCGCGGCGTGAGCGAACCTGAATTTCGCAACGAAGAGCTGCTCGCCGACGTGATCTGCCGGCTGATCGGCGACGTGCGCCACGTCGCGGTCGGCGCGCAGTCGCCGATCCCGGCGACCGCCGCGCTGCTGGCGCGCGAGCGCGCAAATTTGCACAATTTGGGAAAGCCGTATGTGTCGCTGCTCGGCAGCCGCGCGCACACGTTCTTCACCGACGGTGCGCGCGAGCTGTTCGACTGCGCCGGCCAGGGCCGCGTCGACGTGTTCTTTCTGTCCGGCGGCCAGATCGACGGCGACGGCAACATCAATCTGGTCAGCGTCGGCGATTACGAGCATCCGAAGGCGCGGTTTCCCGGCTCGTTCGGCTCCGCGTATCTCTATTATGTGGTGCCAAAGGTAATCCTGTTCCGCCTCGAGCACTCGCGCCGCACCCTGGTGCCGAAGGTGGATTTCATCAGCGCGCCGGGCGGCAGTCCTGACAACGTGTATCGCCGCGGCGGGCCGATCGCACTTGTCACCAACCGCTGTCTCTTCGACTTCGACCGTGCGCGGAAACGCTTTCGCCTCGACAGCGTGCATCCCGGGCACACGCTTGCCGAAGTGATCGACAATACCGGCTTCGAGTTCGACCGCCCCGCCGAGGTGCCGACCACGCCGGCGCCATCCGCCGAGACGCTGCGCCTTCTCCGCACCACCGTCGCGCCGATGGTGGCCGAGGTTTATCCGGAATTCGCGAGACGCGTTTTCAATATTGTCATGCCCCGCGAAAGCGAGGCATCCAGTAATCGCTAGGTTCGACGACGAGCTCGGTCGTGGGTAATTACTGGATCGTCCGCTTGCGCCGACGATGACACGTTTGGGGTGGTTTCAGCGTTGCGCGTCCCGCCGCGCCATGGCTTTATCCCTCCCGCAACAAACGGGGGCACTTGCGGTGAAGACGGTGGAAGCGGCAGTGGTTGGCGTCGGCTGGATCGGCGGCTTGCGCGCCGACACGCTGTCGCGCACGGCCTTGGTCGAGAAGTTGCACCTGTGCGACATCAAGCCGGACCGGCTCGCCGAGGTGACCAAGCTTTATAAGCCGGCGAGCAGCACGCCCGACTATCACGACATCATCAAGAACGACCGCGTCCGCGTCGTCTATATTTCGACCACGCCGGAAGCGAACCATTATCCGATCGCCCGAGATTGCCTCAAAGCCGGCAAGCACGTGATGCTGGAAAAGCCGATTGCGCTCGAACTGTGGGAAGCCGACGAGCTTATTCAACTCTCGCGCCGCAATAATCTGAAATTCACCATCGGCTATTCGCAGCGCTTCAATCCGAAGATCGCATTCGCCAAGAAGAAGATCGTCGACGGCACGCTCGGCAAGGTGGTCTCGGTGCTGGTCAGCCGCCATCTGTCGCGCGAGCTCGGCAAGAAGATCGCCAGCCGGGTGCGGCTTTCGCCGGTGGTCATGGAATCGACCCACGACCTCGATTTCGTGTTCTGGCTCCTTGAGCCCGCCAAGCCGGTGCGCGTGTTCAGCCAGGGTGCTTACGGCTACATGCAGCCGGTCAACGGCTCGCACGACGTCATGTTCACGACCGTGACCATGGACAACGGCGTCGTGGTGATGATCGGCGGCGGCTGGAATCTGCCGCCGAGCTATCCGAACTATTGCGCCACCTGGATCGAGATCACCGGCACCGACGGCGCGCTGTTCCTCGACGACACCCAGCGCGACAACTGGCTCAGCACCGAAAAACGCGGCCAGGAATTCCCGATGTCGACCATGCCGGGCGAATGGGTCGATCACGTCTACGCCGGCGGCATCGGGCCGGAGACCATTCATTTTCTCGAAGCCTGCATCCGCGACACGCCGGTTATGGTGACGCCGGAAAGCGCGCGGCGGGTGATGGAGACTTACAGCGCCGCCGATCTGTCGGCTGACCGCAACGAACCGATCGACCTGCCGCTGTCGAACGAGACCATCTCCGGCATTGCCGAGCTGAAGCAAAGAAACCGCGCGGGACTGAACGTATGAAAAAATCCGCCAAGGGCGTCGGGCTCGCCATTATCGGCGCCGGCCGGGTCGGGCTGTTCCGCGGCGAGGTGGCGGTGCGCCATCCGGCGGTCGAATGGATCGGCGTCGCCGAGCTCAATCACAACCGCGGCGGCGACGTCGCCGCACGCATCGGCGCCGACTTCGTCACCACGAGCCACCGCGAGCTGCTCGAGCGCCCCGAAGTGACCGCGGCAATCATCGCCACCGACGAGCACCTCCACGTCGAGCCGGTGCTGGCGGCGGTCGAGCGCGGCGTGCCGATGCTGATCGAAAAGCCGCTCGCCACCGATTTGGCGCAGTCGGCGCGCGTGCTCAAGGCGATCACCGACGCCAAGCTTGACGCCGTGGTCGGCTACACCCAGCGCTTCCGCCGCAAATGGCTCGGCGCCAAGGAGAAGGTGCGCACCGGCGCGCTCGGCGACGTGACGCTGGTCTCCTCGCGCGCCTTTATGAATCGGCTCGTCGCCATCGACAATTACGAGCGCACCGACGATCCGGCGACGATCTCGCCGATGGTGATCTCCGGCACCCACGCGCTCGATATCGTCATGTGGTACCTGGAGCAAAAAACGCCGGTCGAATGCTACGCCCGCTCGGTCGACAAGGTGTTAGGGCCGCTCTATCACGGCATCGACGCCACCGCCGGCATGATCATGTTCTCAGACGGCTCGCTGCACACGCTGTCTATCTCGTGGGCGCTGCCGGTGACTTGGCCGGGCGCGGTCTACAGCCTCGAAGTCGGCATCAACGGCACGCATGGCGTGCTCACCATCGACGATACTCATCGCGACATCGTGCTCGCCGTGTCGTCGCCGCAGGGCGAAGGCTACGCGCCGGACGCGAGTCGCCTGGTCGATTTCATGGGCTCGTATCCGCCTGGCGACATGGCTTTGGGCGAATTGCGTGGGCCGATGGCGGAGGAAACCGTGTCGTGGCTCAACCGCGTCGCGCTCGGCGTGCCCACGCAGGCCGCAACCGCCGCCGAGGCGCATAACCGGCTGATGCTCACCAAGGCGCTCGACTTGTCGGCCAAGCGCAGAGAGCCGGTGAAGCTGCCGCTCGATCCGGAAGAGGAAATTTCAGCGCGTCATGCGCGGGCTTGACCCGCGCATCCATGCTGCCTCGCCGCGGCATGGATTGCCGGGTCAGGCCCGGCAATGACGATCAGGAGAAGTTGATGCTGCGGGCGTTGTTTGTTCTGTTTTCGCTTTTCCTCTGCGCCCCCGCGTTCGCGCAGGACGACGCCGCGGCGTTCTTCAAGGGCAAGACGTTGCGCATCCTGGTTGGCTCCGGGGTCGGCTCGGGCTACGACATCACCGCGCGCACGCTGGCCCGCCATTTGCCGGACTACATTCCCGGCCATCCGCTCGTCATCGTGCAGAACCAGCCGGGCGCCGGCGGCATGACCATGACCAATGGGCTCTATGCCAGCGGCCCGTTCGACGGCACCGCGATCGGGGCGCCGTTCAATGGCACGCCGACCATGCCGCTGCTGCAGCCGCAGATCGCGCGCTTCGACGCCGACAAGCTCATCTATCTCGGCAGCACCAACCGTGAAACCCAGGTCATGTATGTCTGGCACACGGTGCCCATACACAAACTCGACGACATCAAGAGCAAAGAAGTCATCATGGGCGCGCAGGCGCCCGGCTCGACGCAGTACGATTATCCGGTGCTGCTCAACCGCCTGCTTGGCTACAAGTTCAAGCTCGTGACCGGCTACCAGAGCACGCCGAAGATTCATCTGGCGCTGGAAAGCGGCGAGGTGCAGGGCACCATCGCCAACTGGTCGACGCTCCGGGCGCTCAATTCCAACTGGCTCGCCGAAAGGAAGATCCGGCTGCTCGTGCAGTGGGGCATCACCAAGCTGCCGGAGATCGGCGAGGTGCCGAGCATCTTCGATTACCTGGCGACCGACGCCGACCGCGCCGCCGTCAAGCTGATGGTCGCGCGACTCGAATTCGGCCGGCCGTTCTTCCTGCCGCCCGGCGTGCCGGGCGGCCGCGTCGCCGCCCTGCGCGCCGCGTTCGACGCCACCGTGAAAGACCCGGCGTTCCTTGCCGAGGCCGCGAAGGAAAAGCTCGACATCGATCCGCTCAGCGGCGAGGACGTGCAGAAGCTGGTCGAGGAAGTCGCGCATACGCCGCCCGATGTCGTCGCCCGCGTGCGTGCGGCCCTGGAGAGCAAGTGAGCAAGCAAACGACGCTCCTTGAGCTCGCGGCCGCGCATCGCGCCGGCAGCATCAGTCCGGCGCAGACGATCAAAAACTGCTACGCGCGCATCCGCGCGCTGGCGGATCCCGGCATTTTCATTTCGCTGCGCGATGAGGCCGATGTCGTCAGCGAGGCGGAGGCGCTCAGCGCCGAGCGGGTGCGCGGCCCGCTTGCCGGTGTGCCGGTCGCGGTGAAGGACAATGTCGACGTCGCCGGATTACCGACCACGGCGGCGTGTCCGGCGTTTGCCTATCAGCCGCAGGCCGACGCCACCGTGGTCGCGCGGTTGAAGGTGGCCGGCGCCATTGTCATCGGCAAGACCAATCTCGACCAGTTCGCCACCGGGCTGGTCGGCATCCGCACGCCTTATCCCGTCCCGCGCAACGCGTTGCGCGCCGATCTCATTCCAGGCGGCTCGAGCGCGGGCTCGGCGGTCGCGGTGGCGACCGGCATCGTGCCGCTGGCGCTCGGCACCGACACGGCAGGATCGGGCCGCGTGCCGGCGATGCTCAACAACATCGTCGGATTGAAGCCGAGCCTGGGGCTGGTGTCGACGAACGGCGTGGTGCCGGCCTGCCGCACGCTTGATTGCGTGTCGATCTTCGCGCTCAGCGTCGACGACGCCCGGGCGGCGCTCGCCGTGCTTGCCGGCTACGATGCCGCGGATGTTTACTCGCGCGACCGCAAGATCGGCACGCTCGGCTCAGCGCCAGGCGATTGTACGCTGGGCGTGCCGCGCAGCGATCAGCGCCAGTTCTTCAGCGACGCGCGCGCCGCTTCTGATTATGACGCCGCGCTCGCGCGTCTAAGGTCGCTCGGTCATTCGCTCATCGAGATCGACATGACGCCGTTCTACGAAACAGCGCGCCTGTTATACGAAGGCCCGTGGGTTGCGGAGCGCTATCTCGCGGCGAAACGCGTCATCGAAAGCGACCCGGGTGCGCTGCATCCAGTAACGCGCGAGATCATCGGCGCCGGCGCGCAATGGCGTGCCACCGACGCGTTCGAAGGTTTTTACCGGCTCGAAACGCTACGCCGCGCGGCGGCCGAAATCTTTACCCGCATCGACGCGCTGGCGTTGCCGACCGCACCCACTGTTTATACGGTCGAGCAAGTCAACGCCGATCCGATCCGGCTCAACAGCAATCTCGGCATCTATACCAATTTCGCGAACCTGCTCGATCTATGCTGCGTCGCCGTGCCGGCCGCGCTGCATGCCGACGGCACGCCGTTCAGCATTTCGATCATCGCGCCGGGCGGCGACGACGCGCTGGCGGCCACCATCGCGCGCGATTTTCACGCCGATACCGCTTTGCCGGCCGGCGCGCCTGTTTTGCGGGCCGCGCTGCCCGCAAATTGAGCATCCTGCCTCAGACCGCGTCGTAAATTCGCACCGTCCGCTGGCATGCTCCTTGCTGCTTTCCAGTAAACAGCACGGGAGACGATCATGATTGGCCGTCGCAAATTCATGGCCGGCGCCGGGGCCACGATGCTCGCCGCACCTGCGATTGCGCGGGCCGAGCAAACAACCATCATCAAGATGGGCGCGCTGAAGCTGATCCACTCGATCGCGCCCTACTTCTACGACAAGTTCACGCCGGCCGGTTATCAGGTCGAGGTCATTCCGTTCGAGAGTCCGAGCGACGGCAAGAACGCGGTGGTCACCAAGTCGGTCGATTTCGGCATGTTCGGCATTGCCGCCGCGACGCTCGGCGCCGCGGTCGGCGAGCCGATCGTCGTCATCGCCAGCGCCTGCAACAAGGGCATGGCGGTGATCGCGGCCAAAAATTCCTCGATCAACACGATCAAGGATCTCAAAGGCAAACGCGTCGGCATCTGGCCCGGCTCCACGCAAGAAGTGTTCATCCTCGAGCGCCTGCACATGGAAGGCATGTCGGTCGCCGACATCATTCCGGTGCGCGTGTTCTTCAGCGACATGCATCTGGCGCTCGCCCACGGCGACATCGACGCCTATGTGGGCGCCGAGCCGGGACCGAGCGTCAGCCTCGCCTCCGGCGTCGGCAAGCTCGTCGAATATCCGTACGGCACCGCAATGGGCCCGCTCAACATGATCTTCGGCGCGCACCGCGACACGCTGCAAGGCAATCCGGCGCTGGTCGCCGTCATTCTCGACATTCACCGCAAGGCGTCCGAATACGCCATGAAGAATCCGGATGCGATGGTGAAGATGGCGGTCGCCAAGCTCGGCCAAAAGCCCGACGCCATCGCCTATTCGCTGCCGAACGTCGAACTGACCTGGCGGTTCGGGCCGACCGAGATCAAGGAAGCCGAGACCTACGCCGCGCACATGCTGGCGCTCAAGCAGATCAAACGGCTGCCGGACTTTGCCACGTTCTTCGACACGCGGTTCGTCGAAGCGGCGGAGAAGAAGGTGTGAGCGCATCGCTTGATGCGGCTCCGTCGCAGACGTTGAGCGCGCTGCCTGCGGTCGAGCCGGAGGAGGTGCCGGCGCGCCCGTCTTGGCTGGCGCGGGCGCGCGATCCGCTGCTGGCGTTGATCTTCCCGGCCCTGGTGCTGTTGGTCTGGCATGTCGCCACGGCGGGTCGGCCATACAGCCTCATTCCGCCGCCGCTCGATGTGGCGAGCGCTCTCTATGATCTTGCGTTCGGCGGCATCAACGATGATGCCTATAGCCGCACGCTGCTCGTCCATCTGTCGGCGTCGCTCAGCCGCGTCTACGGCGGCTTTGCCATCGCGGCCGCGGTGGCGCTGCCGCTCGGCTTGATGATCGGCCGCATTCCGCTGGTGCGGCGGCTCCTTGATCCGACCTTGCAGGTGCTGCGCCCGATTCCAGTCACCGCCTGGCTGCCGCTGTCGATGATCATCTTCGGCCTGGGTCCGCGCTCCGCATTCTTTCTGGTCTGTCTCGGCGCTTTTTATCCGATCCTCATCAACACGATCTTCGGCGTGCGCGCGGTCGATCCGCGGCTGTTCGAGGCGGCCAGCATGCTCGGCTGCCAGGGCACTGCGCAGTTCTACAAGGTGGTGCTGCCGGCGAGCCTGCCCGCGATCTTCACCGGCCTGCGGCTCGGTCTCGGCTTTGCCTGGGTGGTGATCGTAGTCGGCGAGATGACCGGCGTGCCGACCGGGCTCGGCGCCATCATCATGGAGGCGCGGCAACTCTCGCGCACCGAGATCGTGATCTGCGGCATGGCGGTGATCGGCATCGCCGGCTTTATTTCCGACCGGCTGGTGCTGATGCTCGGCCGCCGGCTGCTGCGCTGGAGTCCGAACTTTGCTTAAAGCGGCCGATCCGATTCTCGAGTTGCGCGGCGTCTCGAAACAATTCGAGCTGCAGGGCCGCCGCATCGATGCGCTGCGCGACGCGCATCTGCGCGTGCGCAAGGGCGAGTTTGTTTGTCTGATCGGCGCTTCCGGCTGCGGCAAGTCGACATTGCTGCGCATCGTCGCCGGCTTCGAGGTGCCGACGCGCGGTCAGGCGTTGATGTGGGGTATGCCGATCGCGGGGCCGGGGCCCGAGCGCGGCATGGTGTTTCAGGATTACGCGCTGTTTCCGTGGCTGACGGTGCGCGGCAATATCGGCTTCGGGCCGCTGGCGCGCGGCCGGCCGGCCGCGGAAGTCAAGGACACCGTCGAACGCTTCATTGCACTCGTCGGGCTGCAGCGCTTCGCCGATGCCTATCCGCATCAATTGTCCGGCGGCATGAAACAGCGCGTCGCCATCGCGCGCGTGCTCGCCAACGATGCCGAACTGTTGCTGATGGACGAGCCGTTCGGTGCGCTCGACGCCATGACGCGGGAACGCCTGCAGGATGAGCTGCTCGATATCTGGCAGCGTACCGGCCTCACCGTGCTGTTCGTGACCCATTCGATCGAGGAGGCGGTGTTTTTGGCCGACCGCATCGTCGTCATGTCGCCGGGCCCGGGGCGCATCGAAAGCGAAGTGACCGTGCCGCTGCTGCGGCCGCGCAGCGTGGTGGCGCCGGAATTCAACGAGCTGCGCCGCGAGCTTTCGCAGCAGCTGCACAGCCATCACGCCCGCAAAGCCGCGTGATATGCTTCCGTCCCCATGGACCCAATCGTCTACCGCGGCATGACGCGCGCCGAGCTTGACGCGGCCTACAATAACGGCGCGGCGGTGAAGAACAGCGAGCAAAAACTCGCCGCGTGGACGGCGCGCGGCGCCGCAACGCGGGCGCGCCCCGGTGCGCGGCTCGATCTCGCCTATGGGCCGCGGCCGCGCAACAAGATCGACATCGTGCCGTGCGGGCGCGCCGGCGCGCCGCTATTTGCCTTCATCCATGGCGGCTATTGGCAGCGCAACGCCAAAGAGGTGTTTGCCTGCATGGCCGAGGGACCGCTGGCCCACGGCTTCGACGCGGCGCTGATCGGCTACACACTGGCAGCCGGCGCGAGCTTGACCGAGATCGTCGGCGAGGTTCGCACGGCTTTGCGCTGGCTGCGCGCCAAAGGTCCGGCGCTCGGCGTTGCGTCAAGCCAATTCATTCTGTGCGGTTGGTCGGCGGGCGCGCACCTGACCGCCATGGCGCTCGCCGATGCCGACGCCGGTCTCGCCATCAGCGGCCTTTACGACCTCGAGCCGTGCCGGCTCAACTACGTCAACGACAAGCTGAGGCTGACGCCCGAAGAGCAGCTCGCGCTGAGCCCGATCCGCATCCTGCCCGCTGCATCGCCGTCGCTCGCCGTTGCGTTCGGCACCGGCGAGCTTGCGGAAATGCAGCGCCAATCTCGCGACTATGCGGCGGCGCGGCGCACGGCGAACCTGCCGACGCGAGAGCTGCCCCTCGCCAGCCACGACCATTATTCCATTCTCGAAGAGCTCGCCAACCCCGACGGCGCGCTGACCCGCTGTTTGGTGGAGCTGGTGGAGGACTCCTAAGCGGTTTCCCGGATGCGGTGCAGCGCGAAGCGGTGCACCGCTGATCCGGGATCTTCATAGACCGGGAGTTTGTGACGATCCCGGGTCTGCAGCGCACCACTTCGTGCTGCGCTGCGCCCGGGAAACGCCCTTCGACTAGTAAACGTCCTGCTGATAACGCCCGCGCTTCTTCAGCTCGCCGACGAAGGCGATGGCCTCGGTGGTCGAGCGCATGCCAAATTGCGCCACGATGTCGACCAACGCCCGCTCGACGTCCTTGGCCATGTGCTTGGCGTCGCCGCAGACATAGACGTAGGCGCCGTCGGCGAGCCAAGCCCACAGATCGCGGCCGACTTCGCGCATGCGGTCCTGAACGTAGAATTTCTGCGCGTCGTCGCGCGACCAGGCGAGCGACAGCCGGGTGAGCACGCGCGCCGCGCGCAGGCCGGCGAACTCGTCCTCGTAGAAGAAATCGTAATCGCGGTGCTGATGGCCGAAGAACAGCCAGTTGCGGCCCGGCGCCTTGGTCGCCATGCGCTCATGCAAAAAGGCGCGGAACGGCGCCACGCCAGTGCCGGGGCCGATCATGATGATCGGCGTCGCCGGATCGGCCGGCAGTCCGAAATGCTGGGCGCGCTGCACGTACGCCTTGACGCGCTGGCCCGGCGCGGCGCGCTCGCCCAAGAAGGTCGAGGCGACGCCGAGTCGCATGCGCTTGCCGACCGGGTAGCGCACGCTATCGACCGTGAGCGCGACGCGGCCGGCGCTGCTCTTCGGCGACGAGGCGATGGAGAACAGCCGCGGCTGCAGCGGCTCGAGCACTTCGATGACGGCTTCCGGATCGGGCCGCACGCCGACGAATTTTTCGATCGCGGCGAGCACGTCGAGACTTTTGGCATCGCCGTCGGGATCGTCGCCGGAGGCGAGCGCCTTGGCCTTCTGCCGCCGCTCGCCGCCGGTGACGTAGGAATAAAGCTGAAACAGTGCATCGGGCGCGACGCCGAGCGAGACGCTATCGGTGAGCACCTCGCGCAGCGTGCGGCCGCCGATCGCGAGATCGCCCGGCACGGCGAGCGCCCTGATGACCGCCTCGACCAGCGCCGGATCGTTGGTAGGGAAAATGCCGAGGCAATCGCCGACCACGTAATCGAGGCCGCTGTCGGCAATGTCGAGCTCGATGTGCCAGGTTTGTTTGCCTGAGCCGGGTTTGTTGAGCCGCGTGCGTGAGACAAACACCGCTTCCGCCGGCGCATCGCGCGAACGGCCGGCGCCGGCGGCCGGCGCACTTGATGACGGCTCGGGCGCAGCGGGAACGAGACTTGGCGCTGCTGGCTTGGCGTCCAGCTCGCTGTGGAGCACTTTCAATGTGCGCAGCGTTTCCTTGCCGCCGGGGACGCAGAGATTGAGCTTGGTTTCCTTGCCGGCAACAAGCGCGTCCGCGTAGTCCTGGCAATTGTAGCCGCACTGGCCGCAATCCTGCTGGCCCATCGCTGCCATCATGCGCCGGCGCAACGGCCGGCCTTCGGCGAGCTTCAGGCGCTCGTCGAGCGGCAGCGTCTGGTCGTGCCACGGCGCGCCGTCGTCCGCCTCCGCGGCCGCCACATCGGCCATCAGCGCCGCGCTATCCTGCGGCGCGAGCGCGGTGACCCCCGCATCGGCAAGGCCGAGTGCGGCGATGAAAAAGCCGTCGAGCCAGGCACGCTGCTCCGGCGTGAATGGCGCGCTCTCGGGCAACAGGGCGATCTTCGGCGGCGGCGGGTTGTGGGTCATGGCTCCGGCACGACCTGCAATTCAAGCTTCGTGCCAGGGCAGTTCTGGAAAAAGATATAATAAAACAATAGCTTGTTTAAAGATTCGGCTTGGCGCCTGCTCGCTTGCAGCGCAGACTGCAAAAAATTTGTGCAACGCAAAACGCTGCTTAAAGAAGCGCAACCAGGAGCACGACGATCTCGCCGACCTGCTCGAGCGCGCCCAAGACGTCGCCGGTCTGGCCGTCGATCTGCGTCAGGCTCAGCCAGGCGATGAGCGCTGCCGCGATCGCGAGTGCGATGAGCGCTGCAAGCCCGAGACCGAAGCCGAGGCACAGGCCGAGGATCACGATGCCGAGCACGGCGGCCGCGATGGCGCTTTCGCGCGGCGGCTGGCCGGCGGTTGCCGACAGCCCGGTCGATCGCGCCGGCGGCACGAAGACCATGAAGGCCGGCAGGACCGCGCGCGCCGCGCCATGCGCAGCAAACAAGGCCGGCACCACCAGCCCCGGCGTGGCTAGGCTCGCCAGCGCGGTCACCCGCAGAATGATCGCGAGCACCAGCGCACAGACGCCGTAAGCGCCGGTGCGGCTGTCGCGCATGATGTCGAGTTTTTGCTCGCGGCTGCGGCCGCCGCCGAAACCGTCGACGGTGTCGGCGAGGCCGTCCTCGTGCAGCGCGCCGGTGACCAGCATGGTGGCGGCGACGCTGAGCGCCGCGCACGGCAATGGCGGCAGGCCGAGGCGATGCGCGAGCCAATAGACCAGCGCGCCGATCGCCGCGACGACGATGCCGGCGATCGGAAACGCCCAAGCCGCGCCCGCGATCGCGGCGCCGTCGACCGGCTCCGCCGGCCCGTAGCGCAGCCGGGTCAAAAACAAAATGCCCGCCTTCAACTCGTCGGCGCGCGCTTTCGGCCAAGCTTCATCGAACGTGATCATCGCATCCGGTTCCAGCGATCCTTTGTGGCGGCACGACCGGCGCCTTGGTAAAGGTTCCCGCCAAGTCTGTCGCCGCAGAAGGTCTTTCCCTCATGCCGGATTTTACCTCGATTCCCGAATTGCGCGCGCTCTGTCGCGACCTGCCGGGCGGCCATCCTGCGGCAAGCGCTGCGGTGGCGGCGCGCGAAGCGACGCTGACCAAGCCGCCCAAAAGCCTCGGCCGGCTGGAAGAGCTGGTTGGCTGGCTGGCGCACTGGCAGGGCCATGCGCCGCCACGCCTCGACCGGGTCGATATTTTGATCTTCGCCGGCAATCACGGCGTCGCAGGGCAGGGCGTCTCCGCCTATGCGGCCGAGGTGACGGCGCAGATGGTGGCGAATTTTTCGCAAGGCGGCGCCGCGATCAATCAGCTGGCGCGCAGCGCCGGTGCGCGGCTGCGGGTGTTGCCGCTCGCACTCGATCAGCCGACCGCCGATTTCACTGCAGCGCCGGCGCTGAGCGAAGCGGAGTTCGTGGCG
>Ga0335081_10001005_pt1 | contig 45222 bp, 40 predicted proteins | sample Lox_Sample_35_FD_206713 | JGI IMG/M metagenome (GOLD analysis project Ga0335081, IMG submission 206713) | Soil microbial communities from Loxahatchee National Wildlife Refuge, Florida, United States - Lox_Sample_3.5 | ecosystem: Environmental > Terrestrial > Soil > Wetlands | place: USA... | reverse complement strand
TCGATCCGCCGCTCATCCACGCTTCGTACTGGGCGGGCTCCATGACCACGATCGATCCGATCATGCCCGAGTGCTGCGTGCCGCAATATTGCGTGCAGAAGAGATGATAGGTTCCGGCCTTGGTGGCGCGGAACCATGCGACCGTGTAGCGGCCGGGGACCACGTCCTGCTTCATGCGGAACGCGGGCACAAAGAAGCTGTGGATCACGTCCTGCGAAGTCATGATCAGTTTGACGTCGCGGCCGACCGGGACATGCAGCTCGTTGATCTCGCGCTGACCTTCGGCGTGCTCGAGCTTCCACATCCATTGCTTGGCGACGACGTAGACTTCGGTCGAATCGCGCGGTGGCGTGCGGCTCTGGAAGTAGACGACCGCGCCCCAGGCGAAAATCACCATGAAAACGCCGAGCGGAATGATCGACCACGTAAGTTCCAGCGGAATGGAACCTTCGATCTGCTCGGCCGGCACGCCTTTGCGATGTCGATAGCGCGCGGCAAAGTACAGAAGCGACGTGAAGATCAGCAGAGTCATCAACCCGGAGACGATCAGCAGGAAGATGAACAGAGCATCGACGTTGCCCGCCGCGGTGGAGGCCCGTTCTGGCCACAATGGAAAATTATCGAACATATTCTAAAGAATGCTGAATGCAGAAGTCAGATTGCAGAATGAAAACTGTGGAACCTACTTCTGCATTCTGAATTCCTACTTCTAACTTCGTGCTGCGTGACTCCAGTGACTGCGACGTACTGCGGACCTTTCCAAACGAAGGAAAATCAAGATCATTCCTCCCAAAAGAAAGATCGTCAGCGCGCCCCCGATCTTCAACATGTTGCTCACCACGGCGCCATATTTTCCGGTCGCGGGATCGTAGTGGTAGCAGTAAAGCAACACCTGATCCACCGGATTGCCAATTTTTCCCGAGGAGGCTTCGACCAATCCCATGCGCAAATCTTTCGGCGGAAAATCCACGCCATAGAAATAGCGCGAAATGCGACCTTCCGGCGTCAGGACCATGATGGAAGTCGCGTGCGCGTACTGATTGCTCCGGGGATCGTATTGATATTGGAATCCCACCGCTTTCGTCAGCGCGTTGATCGAATCCGGAGAACCGATCAGGAAGTGCCAGCCGCTCTCGGCGCCTGCGCGTCCATAACGCCGGACGAATTCTTTTTTCTTCGCGGCCGCCATTTCCGGCGTTTCCTTCGGATTGAAGCTGACCGTTACGACATCGAATTCCTTTCCGACGTCGAACTTGATCATCTTCATCGAGGCGCTCAGACCGCTCAGTTCTTCTCCGCAAAGCATCGGGCAGGTGTAATAAACCAGATTCAGGATGAGCGGCTTCTTGCCGAAGTAATCGCCAAGCTTGACGCTGCGGCCGGTGTCGTCCACGAAAGTGAGGTCTGCGGGAACCTGGCTATCGAGCTTCTGCTCGATTCCGACATTCTGGAGATAAGGCGGGCGCACGTTAGCCGGCGGCGACATGATGCCTTGCGACATGCCCTGGCCGAAGGCGGTCGCTCCGAGGAGGAAGAGAGTTGCGAGGGAAAGCAGATTCCTCCTCGCTTCGCTCGTCGGAACGACAAAATTCGTATTCACTGCTTGCCTCCCTTCTTCTGCGGCTGTGAACTGGCACTTTGCGGCGCTGCTGCTTGTGTCCGCACCGGCAGGCCGCGCTGGGCAAGCAGGTCCATCGCGCGGTCGATCGGAATGCGGACCGTGCCGGCATTCTTGTCGACGTAACCATATGTGCTGAGAACGTCTTCCTCGCGCAGCCGAACCTTGTTCAGTTCGGTTCGCTCATTAGTTTCAAGTTGCGGCTGTGGAAAGTTCTTCTGCAGATATTTCTCGTAATCCGCACTTTCGGCATCCGTCTTGTATTCCTTCGGCAGGTGGCGGGTATCTTTCGTTGTGCTCGTCACCAGCGGACTCACCGGCGTCTGCTCCGCCTCGGAACGCATGGTGAGATACCGGTACAATCCGCTCACGATGAAGTGAACGATGACTCCAGCAACCAGCAGGCCAAGAAGAAAATAAAGCACGCCGGCGACACCGATATCGCGGCGTTCGTAATCGCCGTGCTGCGTCGAATTCACGTGATGTTCGTCGTTAGCCATGTATTTCTAATTTTGCGATTCCTACCGCGTCTAAGTGCCTCCATGGTGATGCGCCGGTTCCAGCACTTCTCCGATTGCAGGGTCGTAGACCGGCAGCAGCGGCAGCGAGCCCAGGTTGCGGAAGAAGAACCAGAGCCATATTCCGCCGATGGCGACCGGCGCAACGACATCCGCGATGGTAATGCTGAGAGTCTTCGAGAAATTCGCCTCGATAATCCAGAAAAGGTCGACCCACCGCATCAGCATCAGCCAGATCGCCAGCCATACCAGCTTGCGAATGTCGCGCTTGAAAGGACGCGAGAGCAGAATCGCAAAGGGCACGCAGAAATGGAAGAGCGCCAGGAACAGGCCGATCCATCCCCAGCCGCCATTCAGCCGCTTCAGATAAAACGTGATCTCGTTGGGCAGGTTGCCGGCCCAGATGATTAGCCACTGCGAAAAGCTGAAGTATGTCCACACCATGACGAATGTGAGCATCCACTTGCCGTGATCATGGACGAAGTCAGGCTTCAGCAGCTTCGACATCGGCGCGTAATTGAACAGGATGCGTTCGACCACCACCGCGAAGCACATCGCCGAAAGCACCTCGCCTATCAGAATAATCAGGCCAAAGATCGTAGAGATCCAACTGGGATCGAGCGACATGACCCAATCGATAGCGGCGAACGAAATCGTGAAGCCGTAGAGAATGAGACCGGGTCCGGCGACCGCTTTGAATTTCTGCGTGTTGTCCGGAGCGCCAGCATGATTTGTCTGCTTCGACCAGTATGAGAGCAGAAACGAGAGCACGTTCCAGATCGCGAAGTAGATAATGGCTCGGATGATGAAGCCGGTCGGATTGAGATACGCGCCCTTGATGAAGTCGTGTTTTTCGAGGTGCTCGCGGATGTGTGGATCCTGGATCGCATCCAGCGGCAGGAGCCACGGGTAGATGCGACGCTGCAACACGCAGATCACGAGCGGGATGAACAGCACCGCCAGCAGCGGTAGGGTGCGCATCGCAGCGCCCAGGATGCGTCGAATGACCATGCCCCAGCCGCCGCCGGTGAGATGGCGGATCATCAGAATCGCCATCGACCCGAGCGATACTCCGAGCCACGCCATGAACCCGAGAAGGTATCCGCGGTAAAACTCATCCGGACGCGTGAAGGCGAGAATGACGGAGATGATCCCGAACACAACGCCGACGATCAGCGACCTGTGCGCGATGGTCTTCACCACCGGCGGAGGCGTCAGATCGATTCGGTTTGTGGGCGCCGTGCTCATTTTCCTTCCTTCGGTTCGTTCGATTTTTCGGGCGCCGAAATTGGCAGAGTCGCGCCCGATCCCGGTTCGCGGAACGTTGGCGGCTCAGATGGAATCTTCTGTCCCGCGGGCACATCCGCCATAGTGGCGTTCTGACTCAACTGCAGCGCGCGAATGTAGGCGACGATATTCCAACGATCTTCTGGCGAGACCTGTGATGCGTAATCAGGCATGATTCCGAACCCATTGGTCATAACGTCAAAGAAATATCCGAGCGGCGCTTTTTCGAGCCGCGGGATGTGGTACGACGGAGGCATACGCGAAAATCCACGCGAAGGAATCACCCCGTTTCCGTCCCCCACGCGCGAATGACAAGGCGCGCAATAAATGTTGTAGCGCTCGCGGCCCCGTTCCAGAACTTCCTTCGTGACCGGGAATGGCATCATGTCGCCAGGATTGTTACCGATTTTGCCGGTGTAGAAATAAGAGTCTTCGTGCAACTGCCCGCGAGCGACCGTGCCCTCGACCAGTGGGCGTGCGGAGCGCTGATCGGAATAGAAATCGCTGCGCGAGAGCGGATTCTCTTTCGGCTGCACATGCATGTCGATGCGGCAGGCGGCAATGTTAATCAAGAACGCCAGACTTGCTACCCAGGCCAGTGGAATCCCACCCTTGCGCACAAAACGCGCAAGGATGGGGCACCCAGCGGCGATTGCGGATGTGATCCGCGCGAGATCCCTCGCTCCGCGAAGAAAAGCGCTTTGCTCGGGATGACGCCAAAATCTGTGCAGGCGTTCCATCTAGCTGGGCACCTCCGAGACCGATCGCGGGGCAAGGCCTTCCAGAAAGCGGCGCGTATCCGCCGGGTTGTATTTCTTGTCGGAAGAAAACACGATCAGAAAGAAGCGGTCTTTCGACGCCGAGGAAAAACGCTCGACATTGAACACCGGGTGATATGGCATTGGCAGACCGTTCAACGCGAGCATTCCGAGCACCGCAGAGATTCCGGCGAAAAGAATCGTCATCTCAAACGTGATCACGATGAACGCCGGCCACGAGTGGGGAGGTTTGCCGCCGATATTCAGGGGATAGTCGACCGCCGCCATCCAGTACTGCATCAAGTATCCGGTACAACCGCCGATCAGGCCGCCAATCAGCACGACCAGCGGCACTTCATCGTGATGGAAGCCGATCGCCTCCGCGAGCCCTTCGATCGGAAATGGACTATACGCGTCGATCTTCTTATATCCCGCAGCATGCGTCTTTTCAGCGGCATCGATCAAAGCCTGCGCCGAATCGAACTCCGCCATGATGCCGTAGATGGGATCGCGTCGCGCCATTTACTCTTTCACCTCCGCTTCAGGCAGAAGTGTGCGCATCTCGAAGATTGAGATGGCCGGCAGCACGCGCAGGAACAGGAACATGAGCATCAGGAACATACCGATCGTTCCGAAGAACGTCATAAAGTCCCAGCGCGTGGGGTAGTACATGCCCCAGGAAGAATTCAGGAAGTCGCGATGCAGGCTGACCACGACGATGATGAAGCGCTCGAGCCACATGCCCACCAGAATCACGCCGGAGATAAAGAAGAGGGCGAGCGGACTGGTGCGCAGTTTGCGAATCCAGAGGACTTGTGGAATGAAAATGTTGCAGGCCAGCAGCGCGTAATACCACGGAGCGTACGGCCCGTGCAGACGGTTCCACAGGGTGAAGGCGTCGTAGCGATCGCCGCTGTACCATCCCATGAAAGCCTCGATCCCGTAGCCGTAAGCGACGATCAGTCCGGTCGCAAGCATGACTTTGGCCGAGTTCTGCAGGTGGCGCTCGGTAATGAAATCTTCCAGACCGTAAATCTTTCGGATCGGGATGGCCAGCATCAGCACCATGGCGAAGCCGGAGTAGATGGCACCCGCGACAAAGTACGGTGGGAAGATGGTCGTGTGCCATCCGGGAACGATGCCGATCGCGAAATCGAAGCTCACGACGGTATGAACGGAGAGCACCAGCGGCGTCGCCAGACCCGCCAGCAGCAGGTACATCGTCTCGTAACGGTGCCAGTGCCGCGCCGATCCGCGCCAGCCGAACGAGAGCATGCCGTAGACCATTTTCAGCCAGCGCCTGTCGCTGCGATCGCGTAACGTGGCGAAATCCGGAATCAGGCCGGTGAACCAGAAGAGAGCGGAAATTGTTGCGTACGTCGAGACCGCGAACACGTCCCACATGAGCGGGCTGCGGAACTGCGGCCACACGCGCATCGTGTTGGGATACGGAAAGAGCCAGTAAGCGAGCCACGGACGCCCGACGTGGATCGCCGGGAAAATTCCGGCGCAGGCCACGGCGAAAAGCGTCATCGCCTCGGCGAAACGGTTGATCGAGTTGCGCCACTGCTGGCGCAGCAATAAGAGGATGGCCGAGATGAGCGTGCCCGCGTGGCCGATACCAATCCACCACACGAAATTGACGATGGCGAAGCCCCAGCCGATGGGGATCGTCACGCCCCATATGCCGACACCCTTGACGAAGAGATAGCCGATGGCGAACAGCATCATCATCGTCGCCATGAATCCGAGGCCGAAGCCGACGAACCATCCGTTGGTCGCGGGACGGGTCAGCACGATCGCGCTGATCTTCTCCGTGACCGTCGCGAAAGTATGTCCGGGCTCGATTACGGGAGCGCGCTCGAGTTCGGTGGACGATTTGTATTGCTCAGCCATTCGTTTCGAATCTTGATGCTGTCAAAATCGATGTCATCGTGAGAAGCGCGTCAGCGCTTCGAGCGACCGTACGACTGTTTGTCACCACCGGTGCAGTTGAGAGGAGCCTCGATGCTGCTTGCACCAGTTGCGATCCTCTCCACTGCGTCACTACTTTTCAACCGTCGTAAGGTCCCTCGCGCCGAGGCTGCCCCACCCTGCGCGGTTTTCGCAGGGTGGGATTTCTCGCCGCTCAGGATGACATCACTAATGTTTATCCCTTCAACTCCGGATTCGGGTTTCTCACTTCCGCCAGATACGTGGTCCGCGGGCGCGTGTTCAACTCGCCCAGCAGGCTGTAATTCCGCGCCTGCGCCTTTAACTTCGAAACTTTGCTGTCCGGATCGTTGATGTTGCCGAAGGTGATTGCTTCCGCCGGGCACGACTGCTGGCACGCGGTCTGCAACTCGTCGCCGATCTTCTTCTCTCTCCCCTCGCGCACCGATTGCGTTTCGACATCAATGCGCCGCTCGTTGATGCGCTGCACGCAGTACGTACACTTTTCCATCACGCCGCGGCTGCGCACGCTCACGTCCGGATTCCGCATCATCTTGTACTGCTGCGTGTCCCAATCAGAGAAGAGCAGGAAGTTGAAGCGGCGTACCTTGTACGGACAGTTGTTCTGGCAATAGCGCGTGCCCACGCACCGGTTGTAGACCATGTCGTTCAGGCCTTCGGTGGAGTGGCTGGTCGCGGCCACCGGGCAGACGACCTCGCATGGAGCGTTCTCGCACTGCATGCACGGAACCGGCTGGAAAAACGCGCGCGGATTGTCGCGGTCGCCTTCGTAATAAACATCGACGCGAATCCAGTGCATGTGACGGCCAAGCAGAGTCTGCTCGTGTCCGACCACGGCGATGTTGTTTTCCGACTGGCAGGCGAGGATGCAGTTGTTGCAACCGACGCACCTGTTCAGGTCAATTTCCATCCCCCACGCGTACGGCTCTTTCTCGTAGTGGTAGTCGGGATAGAGCGTGACGTCGCGGGCGATTTCCGGTTCTTCTTTATGCGCGAACTGCGGATCTTTCCTGTAGTCGTCGAGGCTGGCCTCGCGGACCAGCGGGCGCGTAGCGCCGTCGGGTGTTTCCATCGATTGCATGCCCTGCGTGGAGGCGAGATTGTACGTGGCGCCGGTTTTGCGGATCTGTACGCCGCTGGCGATCCATGGATTGGCGCTCGTGCGCAGCTCGTAGGCGTTGAAGCCTTGCTCGGTGCCGACACGGCCGGCGCGCTTGCGTCCGTAGCCAAGCGTGATGCTGACCGAATTGTCGGGATGTCCGGCCTGAATCCAGACTGGACCTTGAACTTTTTTGCCGTTCAGTTCGAGCTCGACAACGTCTTTTGTTTTGACGCCGAGGCGCTCCGCCATCTTTGGGCCGACGAGGACGGCGTTATCCCACGCGAGCTTCGACATTGGCTTGGGAAGTTCCTGCAGCCATCCGTTGTTCGAGAATTCGCCGCCCCAGATGGTGGGATCGCGGCGGATGTTGAGCTCGACGGCGTTGGGATCGCCGAGATCAGGAAGACTGAAATATTCCGCTTTTACCGCTACCGATTTGGGAGAAAATGCAGTCCCCTCAATCCAGCCATTGTGCAGCGACTTGCGCCAGAACTGTTCGAAGTCGGCACCCGCGTGCTGCTTCTGCCAATAAGCGCGAGTCAGGTCGTAGCCGGATGCGTCGGCCTGCCCCGCGAGCATGGCCACGAATTCCAGCGGACTCTTCGCGTTATAAAGAGGAGCGATCAGCGGCTGAATGATGCTGACGGTGCCGTCATAAGCGCGGGCGTCGCCCCATGATTCGAGTTCGTGTGTAGCGTTGACGTGCCAATGGCAGAGTTCAGCCGTTTCATCGTTGTAGAGCCCGTAGTGGACACGCAGCGGAACTTTGTTGCTCTTGAGCACGTCGCCAAAATTCAGGTCCGAGGGCGCATCGTAGACCGGATTTCCGCCGAGGATGATCAGCAGATCAACTTTTCCACCGTTGATGTCGGCAACAAGTTCTTTCAGCGATTCGGTCTGATTGACCGGATTCGCACTAACAGGATCGGCGTAGAAAACGGTCTTGCCAATATTGCCCCAACTGGCGTTCAGCTTGTGGGCGTGCGCGTGAATTGCCGGGGGGAGGTGATCTCCAACAATGAAGAGACTGGAACCCGTATGCGAGCGAAGGTCCGACGATAAACGGTTGGTAAATGCGGGATCCGGCCACGAGCTGTCGTCATAGAAGAGGCGAGGGAACTCCGAAGCCTTAACGGGAGCACGATGATCCGCCTTGGCGCCCGTCGCGCTCGGCGTGCTCTCGATCACGTAAAGCCGGTTCATGTTGCCGCTGTCGGGATCGCGGCGCTTGGCGAAGTCGCGAATGTATTTCACGCCGCCGGGGAATCCGCCGTAGAGGAAGTCGGCGTCGAGCGAGACGATGACGTCGGCCTTCGAAAAGTCGTAGCGCGTCTCCACCGGCTGTCCGAAGGCCATCTTTGCGCCTTCGAGCGCGTTGTCGCGATTGACCGGCTCGTACACGTGCCACTTCGCCTGCGGATAAACCTTCAGAAGATTGCGCAACTGGTCAGCTAAAGTGGGCGAACTGATCGTCGTGGTCAGGATCCGGATGCCCGCGCCCTGCAGCGGCTTCTGGGCGGCGAGCGGTCCGCGAATCGCGCTCAGAAATCCCGGATACGAGCGCTGATCGCCCATCGAGATCACGCTCTGCGAGCGGTCGGGATCGTAGAGACCGAGGATCGCGGCCTGCGTGAAGATGTCGGTGCCGCCCATTGACGCAGGATGCAGATCGTTACCTTCGATTTTGGTTGGGCGCCCGAGATGGCTTTCGACGAGAACCGGATTCGCGTATCCGCCGAGCGTGATGGCCGTGGCGTAGTACATCGGGCGGCCGGGAATCACGCCCTCGGGCTGGCGAACATAGGGAACGATGGGTTCGAGCGGGAGCTTGACGCATCCGGTCATGCCGGCGAGGCCGAGCGACGCGCCCATGACTTTGAGGAATCCGCGGCGCGAAACCGTGTCGAGCCATTCGGAGGCGCCTTTGGGAAATTCGCGGTGCAGGGCATCCTGAAATTCCGGGCTTCCGGCTAGCTCCTCGAGCGATCGCCAGTATTGCGGCCCGGTTTTTTCGTGCTGGTCGTGCGCTGTGGCGGCGTCGATTTTTTCGCGAACGGTGTTTAGATCCAGCTTCTTCGAGGGACACACGTCCTCGGTTTTTTTGATCTGGATCAGGCCGCCGTTGTGTTTGTCGTTCGTCATTTATCTAATTCAAAACGTTGTTGTCATCCTGAGCGAAGCGAGAGTTCGCGGAGCGAAGTCTCGCGGAGTCGAAGGATCCCATGTAAAGGGAAGCTGGCGATGTGGTATCGAGGAATTCTCTTCCCGCGGCACAGGGAGAACGCCTTTCATCTTCCGAACAGGACGACAGAAACACGGGGTCCTTCGACTCCGGTTGGGTTCGCTTCGCGAACCCAACACTGCGCTCAGGATGACAGTCTGTTGATCTCATTTCGTTCATCGATGGCACGTGTTGCAACTGGTAATGTCCATCACGCCGCGCACGTTGTACTTTTTCACCAATGCCGCACCCAAAGCAGCCTGGTCCGTATAGCTTGTGCCATCCACCACCACCGGATTCACATCGGTCGGTTGGCGGTACCGCATATTGAAAACCTGATCGCGCGGGCGCAGATTTTTGCCCGGATCGCGATGGCATCCCAGGCACCACTCCATCTGCAGCGATTCCTGCTGATACATCAGCGGCATCTCGTCGACTGGACCATGGCACGTATTGCAGCCGACTCCCTTGGTGACGTGGATGCTGTGATTGAAAAAAACGAAGTCGGGCAACTGGTTCACCCGCGTCCATTGCAGCGACTGGCCTGAACGATAGCTAGCGCGCACCGGCTCCAGCAGCTGGGCGTTGGTCCAGATCTGCGAGTGGCAGTTCATGCACGTTTTGGTCGGAGGAATTCCGGCAAAGCTCGAAGTCTCGACCGAGGTGTGGCAGTAGCGGCAATCAATGCCGAGTCCAGTAACGTGGTGCTGATGGCTGAATGGAACGGGCTGCGGCTTGCGCACGCCCGCGTAGGTCACAAACGGCGAACCTTGAATTTCGTATCCCACACCGATCAAGGCAGCAACGATGAATACAGCGCCGAAAATAGTGGCGCGCGACAGCGTATTTGTGCTGCGATGAAAGAGCTGCGACATTCTCTTTTTGAGATCTGGCTGAAAGAGACCCGGCGGAGCGTTTGCTCTCTACAATCGTCCGCGATTTGACGTCAGTTCTTTAGTCGAAAATGAAAACCACCCACAGGGTTTTCACATTGATAGCGAAACCAAAGATTATAAATATTTCGCGAAGCTTTGTCGCGTTTTTTGAAATTCGCAGAAGAAAAAAGTTTTAAAGGGGAACGTAGTGAAAAAGATTGTTGAGATTTTCGACGGGGACAAAATTGATAGTGCGTCATCCCGAACGCCCGCGCTTTCACCAGCGGGCGGAGGGATTTCCCTGAATTCTGTGATTGGGGAGATTCCCATTCGACTCTCCCTCGCTAACGCTCGGAATTCGCTCAGGGCAGGCTCTCGCTCCGCGAAGAAAGACGCATCGCTCGGAATGACTCCCTTGCTTTGGACCGCTACCGCAGATTCATCACCAGCAATTTGGGCTCGGTCATCTCTTCAATCGCGTAGCGTAAACCTTCACGGCCGAGGCCCGAATCCTTTACGCCGCCGTACGGCATTGGATCAATGCGAAAGGACGGCACGTCGCCGGCGATCACCGCGCCCATCTCAAGTTCCTCATAAGCCCGAAAAAGCAGATTCGCGTCGCGAGTGAACACGCCCGCTTGCAGGCCGTAAGCAGTATTGTTGACCTGGCGCAGAGCCTGATCGAAATCGGCGTAAGGCTCGACGGTTACCACCGGGCCGAAGATTTCCTGGCAGTTTACTTTCATGTCAGGTTTTGTGCCGGTAAGTACGGTTGGTTCGATGACCAGATTGTTGCGCCGCCCGCCGCATAGCAGACGCCCTCCGCCGCGAACCGCCTCATCAATCCAATTAATCGTGCGCACGGCGTCGCTTTCGCGGATCACCGGCCCAACATCGGTGGATTCGTCCAAAGGATCGCCAGCTTTCAGCTGTTTTACGGCGTCGACAAAGAGATCGGCGAACTTTCCATACACCGAGTGCTCCACCAGGATGCGCTGCACCGAGATGCAGGTTTGGCCGGCGTATCCGAAGCCGCCGGTGACCGCTCGCTGGGCGGCGTAGGCGAGATCGGCGTCACTATGAATGATGACTGCGGCATTGCCCCCGAGCTCGAGTACGACTTTCTTTTTTCCGGAACGGCGCTTGATGTCCCAGCCGACCGGCACGCTGCCGGTGAAGCTGATGAGCTTGATGCGATCGTCAGTGACGAGAAGGCCCGCATCTTCGTTGGAAAGCGGAAGCACGTTGAGGCCACCGTCGGGCCAACCCGCCTGCTGCACGCATTCGGCAAGCAGCAGCGAGCAGAGCGGCGTTTGCGGAGCGGGCTTTAGAATCATGGGACATCCCGCGGCGATCGCGGGTGCAACCTTGTGCGCCACCAGATTGAGCGGAAAATTGAACGGAGTGATGCCGGCGATCGGACCAAGCGGAAAGCGCCGCACGATGCCCCAGCGTCCCGCCGTGAACTCCTGCCAATCGAGAGGCAGGAATTCGCCGTAGATACGCGTGGTTTCTTCCGAGGCGACGGTAAAAGTGAAGGTGCTGCGCTCAACTTCGGTGCGCGCGGCTTTGATCGGTTTGCCTGCTTCCTGCGCCAGCGTATGGGCAAATTCTTCTTTGCGCTCAGAGATCGATGCCGCGATACGGCGGAGAACTCGCTGACGTTCGAAAGCCGGCAGGCGACGGGTTGTTCCGAAAGCTTTTACTGCTGCAGTGATGGCGGCGTCGGCGTGCTCCCTGCGGCCCTGCGTGACGCGCCCGACGAGGCTGCCGTCATAGGGAGCGCGAATCTCGACGATGTCTCCATCCTCGTGCCACCGGCCATCGACAAGAAAACCGTGCGTCGCAACGGGAGCGATCGTCATCTCGGCCATGATTTGTTTAGGTCCCCAGTTGACCCACTCCGACATTATAGGATGCGAGTGCAAGGGCGAAGGGCTTACAAGATTCCGTCGTCAGTTGGAGGCCTCATTGCGCGCCTCGCGCGCAACCCCGGAGTAATGTCTCCGGAGCTACACGCTTCATGCTGAGGGCGAGGCATTCCGGGCCACGTGTTTCGTGTAGGGGCGAAGCGCCGAGTTGCTTCTCTTACAATGGGTCGCGGATTATGAACTATCCCGGGTCAATCGTGTCACTCTCGCAGCGCTTGCAGCGAAGGGAGATTTCGCCGGTTGAGATCACGCGCGAGTATCTCAATCGGATTGAGAATGCCCATCCGAAGCTGAAAGCATTCATCACCGTGATGTCTGACTCCGCGCTCACCGACGCGGGCAGGGCCGAGGCCGAGATCGTGCAAGGTGAGTGGCGAGGCCCCTTGCATGGGGTTCCCATCGCTCTGAAGGACCTGATCGAGACGGCAGGGGTGCGAACCACCTCAGCCAGCAAACTGCACGAAAACCGAATTCCTGACAAGGACGCCGAAATTGTGCGCCGTTTACGCCAGGCTGGTGCCGTAATCCTTGGGAAAAACAATCTGCACGAATTCGCCTATGGTGGAAGCTCGCTAGTCAGCCATTTTGGCGACGTCCATAATCCCTGGGATTTCAACCGCATTGCGGGCGGCTCTTCCGGCGGATCGGCGGCCGCGGTGGCCGCCGGATTGGCGTTTGCAGCCATCGGCACCGACACAGCCGGATCGATTCGCGAACCAGCCGCGCTCTGCGGATGTGTTGGACTGAAGCCAACCTATGGGCGCGTCTCTAGCCGCGGCGTGATTCCGCTTTCGACTTCGCTGGATCACGTCGGCCCGCTCACCCGGAGTGTCGCCGATGCCGCGATCGTATTGCAAGCGATCGCGGGATATGACGCGGACGACATCACGAGTGCAAAGATTCCAGTGCCCGATTACATTTCTGCGCCGAAAGAAGACGCGAAGTCGCTGCGCGTGGGCGTGCCTCGAGCGTTTTTCTTTGACGATCTGGATGCGGAAGTGGCAACGGCCATGGAACATGCCCTGCACGGAATCGAAACGCTGGTCGATTCGGTATGCGAAGTTCAGATCGATGTGCCCACTGATCGCACTGTGTCGGTGGCTGAAGCGTACGCGTATCACGCAGAGAACGCGGGGAAAACGCCGGGGTTGTATCAGCCGGAGACTCTGCGGCGAATCCGGCAGGGCGAGAGCATCTCAGCTCGAGAGTACATTCAGAGGCGCCACGAACTGGAGCAGGCTCGGCGATCTATCACAAGCGTATTCGCCGATGTGGATGTGCTGATCACACCCACTACTCAGATACCTGCCCCGAAAATTTCCGATCTGAAAGCGAATCCCGAGGCGCTGCGTCCTGCCGAACTGATCCTGCTGCGCAATACGCGCCCATTCAACGTTTGGGGATTACCGGCGATCTCGATTCCCTGCGGTTTCACGCAGGGTGGTCTGCCGATCGGATTGCAGATCGCCGGCGCGCACTGGCGTGAAGACGTCGTTCTACGGCTGGCACATGCCTATGAGCAGGCGACTGCCTGGCACAAGCGCAGGTGCGAACTGTAGTTCTGAGAACGCACCTGTGCTCTAAAGCTATCGGCGCCGCTCTTCATGACGCTCGTGCCGTTCCACGCGAGGCCCCTCGCGCCGTACATAAGGATGAGCGTAGGGGTGGACGTAGTAACCGCGATTGACCCAGCCGCGCCGCCATGGTGTAGCGTCAAAGAAGATTTCGTGGCTGCGCCATCCGAAGTACGGATGCGCCCATCCCCACGAGAAGAATGCCGGACCGATGACAATCGCAGGACCGAAGCGAATGGCGGCTCCCACGACGAATCCCGGACGGGGCGGACCGAACACAACGTAGGGATCATACGTGGGAACATAAACGTACTCGGAATTGCGCGGCACGATTTCAATGTCCCCGTCGGCCTCGCTCACGTTGTCATAGGGATCAGGGCGCAAGTAGCCGTACTGATAAGACTCGTGCCGCAAGCGCTGCACTGCATCCATGACCTCCGGACGCTGAGCGAGTACTGCATCCCCGAGTTGCTGCGTCCAATTCGGATCCCGGGCCATCATGTTGGTGACTGACGGAAACGGAAGCAGAGCCAGCACGCTCGCATCCCATTGCAGATTGTCTTCTCGAATCGCGTCGGCGAGAGCCGGCCCTTTCAGATTGCTGTGCTGGTTGGCCCAGTCTGCAGCCTGGGGAATCTGATCCGAATAAGTAGATGCCGTCAAAACTTGGGCCAGAAGCGGATCCGGATAGAGTGCGATTCGTGTTACCAGGTCGTCGAGCTGCTTCGGAGCAAAAGAGGGTGGAGGTCCCTGGGACTCGGGCGGAGCCTGCCCCGGAGCTTGCGGCGAAGCTGGCGGCGGCGGTGGAGGAGGCGTATAGGGTTCCTGCGCTACCGCAGGAGGTGTTAATGAACAAAGAAGCACTCCCAAAAAGACGACTGCGCGAGGAGAGGTCTTGATCGTCATAGGCACTCCACGTCAGAACTGAAATCGGTTTTGCCAATCGCACCCTATAGTGCGAAGCAAAAATGCGGGGATGCGAAACCAGGTCCGGATGACAAATCTATCAGTACGCAGCAGCGAGTGTGGGTCAAGAAATGTAAAGGCTTAGTCAACCGTTCTTACATCATCAGGCAGCGTCAGTAGGAATTTGCAGCTCCCGGTCGTCACCGAGCAGGTGAGCGTGCCCCGGCGCAGAACTTTCAGCGGAGTGTTGTCGGGGAATGTGAGATGGTAGTCAGCCGTCTGCAGTGCGCCGATATACGACTTCAGCTTCTCGTCTCCGCTGATAAATCTCACCGCGTCGACCTTGGCTTTCTCGCCGGTGCCGCCGCTCAACAGAATGAAGAAATCCGCATTCCCAGTCTGTGTGGCCTTGCCGAGGTCGATGGTGCTGAGGTGTTCGAGTTCATCCTTATAGTGGGCGACCGCGGCGTCGGCTTTCGCATCTCCCCCCGCTAGGGAAGCAAGCCGCCCGCGCGTTTCTGGAGTCGGACGCAGCCCGCTCAGAGACAGTGCGTAGGTTTGGAGAGCAAGATCTCTTTTCCCGCGCTTCTCGTAAATCTGGCCGAGATGGTCTCCCACTTCCCCGTGATGCCCGAGCGACCAGGCCGCGGCAATGTATTTCTCCGCCTTGTCGAGGTTGCCTTCATCGAACTCGATCCAACCTAGCGTATCCCAATAGGCGATCAGCGAAGGCACCAGCGGCAATTCTTTCTGCGTCAAACTGTCGAGGGAGACATTACGCAAAGCCGCCGCCGTCGCCGAAACCGCCGATTCGGCATACTGCTGCGCGCGATCGAGATGAGACTTCTTAAGCGAAAGCTGATAGGCGATGTTGTTCCACACCAGTGGCGTCGCATTGAGTTCGACGGCATGATCGAACGCGGCTAAAGCTTTGTCATCTTGACCAAGGTTCAGATAGGCATCGCCAAGGCTGACCTGCAGTTCGGCGCTGTCGGGAGTGAGCGATGCCGCTTTCTCGAGCTCGGGGACGGCCTGGTCGTACTTGTGCCACTCCGCGTACATCTGCCCCAGATTCGCGTGGGCAAACTTGTCGAGCGGGTTATTTCCCAGCTGCTTGTTGAACGCCTTCACCGCGTCATCGTACTTGCGCTCGTTCCAATAGACACGGCCCAGATTGTTATAGGCGTATTCGTCGTACGAATTGACCTCGATCTGCTTTTGAAAGGCATTGATCGCCTGGTCATCCTGGCGCATCTGGAAATAGATGAGGCCGAGATTGTTCCACGCATATTTGTTCTTGGGATCAACTTCGGTGGCGCGCTTGAGCAGTACTTCGGCCACGGCAAGATTGCCCGCTTCCGCAGCCGCGCGTGCGCTTTCGACGAGGTCATCCGCCTTCATGTCGGCAGGGGGCACGATGCCGCCCGCGGTGGCGCTTTCCACCGAGAGCGTCTGCGCAAGATCGGCGCCCACGGCGCGGCGGAACGATTGATAATCTTCACTCCGCGCGACGGGAAGCTCGTCCTGCCGCAAAATGAGAGTGCGACCGGCGGTGAAGGCATCGCCGGCGACGTTGTAAGTCGCGTCATACTCGGCGTAATCGCGCTTCAATGAAAATGCCAGCGGCGCGCGGGCCGTGTACTTCGACGGCAACTCCAGCTTGATCTTGTAGGAATACTCCGCCTTGGGGCCGAGCTTCAGCGGCTCGGCATTCGCACTATCGTCGTCGTCGTCCCCCACGTCTGGCAGACTGAACTGCACCAGCGGCAACACAATCTGCGTCTTCTTCTTCGACCAATCGAGGAAATTCACCTTCGAGACATCATAGGAAAGCGTGAACGGCTCGCGAGTGGCGGCGGGATCGCTGACAATCAAATGTGTGACGTTTCCGCCCAGACCGCCGTTGATGTTCTCCGCAACCCGCTGCCAATTCGACTGCGGCACGCGGCGAAAGACTGAGCGCAGAAGCAGTTCTTCGTCTCCGCGGAATTCATAATGAACGTGAGCGTCGAGTTTGCCGATCTCGTTAATCTTGCCTTCAATGTCGGCGCGTTCGGTGTCCGGCATCGGCGTATCGGCGGGAGTGTTCTCCAGATGCGGCGCTGGAGCGTTCGCCACGTTTGCCGGAGGAATCACCAGTGCCTGCTTGTTGCGCAAGGTATAAGCGAGCAGGCGGAAGGGAGCGACCTCGCTGGTCGTGTCCATCCAGACTTCCTGATTCCCCATCGGCAGCATGGTGATCACATGATCGAACTGCGATGGCGAGGGAACGTCGGGATCCAGCTTGCGAGTTGAGTTGATCAGAACCGAGTCCGCATGCAGGCCTTCGGCTTCGAGCAGCGAGGCCAGTAATGTGTGCTTGTCTTTGCAATCGCCATATTGATCGTGCAGCACGTCCGACGCGGCATGCGGCTGATAACGTCCGAGTCCCAGAGAAAGGCTCACGTAGCGGAAATTTTTTGCGACGAAATCATAGAGCGCTTCGGTTTTTTCGAGATCTGTATGCAGGCCCTTCGTCAGCTCCTGAGCCTTCGCGCGAACTTCCGGCGACGGCGCGCGGCGGTCTTTTTCCAGGCTCGCGTACCAGCGGCCGATCTGTTCCCAGGTCTCGAAAGTCGTCAACTGAACGTCGGGGCGGTCGTCGTCAGGGCGATGCTTCTTCTTTTTTTCTTTATCCTTGTCCTTGGCCTCGTCTTCGCGCTCCAGGTGCGAACTCGCCCAGTGATAAATGCGGCGGCCGTTCTCTTCGGTGATCTTCGGGTCCATGCCCGGCTTGCATTTCAGCTTGATGGACCGGCCGGCCGGCACATCGACATCGAGAGTCTCATCCAGTTCGATATTGGTTTTATCGAAGTCGTAGTCCACCCAGAACTGGTTGGCCGCCAGAGGCGTATGGACCACCGTCACCATGTCGTATTCGAGAACTTCGCCGGGCCGCAGCCCGGGAACGGTGATGTGCTTCTGGCGATAATCGGTGTACACCGGAGCTTCGCGTTCGACGGGGGCGGTCAAATCCTGCACGGCATCGTCGCCCGCTTTCACAACGCTGCCGTCCGCTTTCAGCACGCGCACGTAGGGGATCTCCACTCGCTCGTTGGCTGAGTTGTAGCCTTCCTGCAATTGTCCCCATTGCTGTACGCCGGCTTCGCTCTGCACGCGGATGCGGGCGATGGTCTCTTTACGCCCAGTGCCGTCGGCCTCGAAACGGTAGCGCGAGTGCATTTGCTCGATGACAAACGATTCCTGAGAATAGTCGCGACCGTTGCTGGCTGGCTTCGGCGGATTCAGCGCCTTCTCTGCGGTGGACTGTGTGGTGGACTGCGGCGTCCCAGGCGCCGGGCTGGACGCAGGTTGCTGCGCGGCAGCGACGCCGACAAGACAGAGAAATGTAATGAGACGATGAGGCATATGGAAGTGAGTTACAGCTATTATCCCATGTAGGTAGGATGCCGAAAAAGCAAGTCAGAATCCACCCGAGTCCCGAATGAGGAGTGACAACCCCTAGAACAGCGCTTGCGTTTCCGCGAGTTTTCTCAATACATCTCCCGTTATCTTCTTATCTGCAAAACCGCGCATGATCACAAAGGGTGGCATTAAGGGGTTAGTAAATCGGTAGCGGAAACGGTAGCTCTCGCCCATCTTCTTCAGGATATTTCCTCGTTTTGAGTCACTGAAGTCGTTTAAATGTTGAGCAAACGCCGGAATATCGTACGGCTTGCCGGTGACCATCTGCATGGGAGCCCTCACGTCTTGAGCGGCGAAGGTCCCCATATCATCCGTTTCCGCCAACGCACATGAAAGAAGCACATCAGCGAACAGGTTGTCCTTTCGCGCGCTGACAATCGCTTTGTGCCATGCGCTACGGATCGATTGCTGGGCGGCCTCAATCGATTTGATAATTCCCGCCTCTAAAGCCGGCAAGTCGATGTGCAGGGACAGGCTATCCAAAGCAGCCCTAGTTGAGTTAAGTCCTAGTAGATGTACGTAATGTGGCAGACCCTGGGCGAGGATCGCCACACGATCAATCACTTCCGTGCTGATCGTCATACCAAGGCGAGAAACTCTAATTACAATTTCTTTGACCTCGTCTTTCGACATGCGCGGCATCTTGACCTGTACAAGAGCACGTTGGGTTGACTCGTGTTCAGCAATCAGTTGATCGACGCTGTCTGCCACGCCCACGAGGATGACTGTGGCGGGCACGGCGTGATCTGAAAGGGTCTTAATTGTGTCGGCAAATATCGTCCGGTAGTTGTCATCAACCCTGTCGAATTCATCAATGATTAATATGGGCAGAGCTTGAACAGACCAGTGCGCCAGCTGACGTCTGACAACGTCGGGGCTGATTATGTCGGCAGCTGCATCGATTCGCGGCCCAAAACCGCCGTCGGTAAATCCACCGATCCGCGCCACGTCGTGAGGCTGAATTTCGTTGAATACCTTTTGCCACACCGAGTTATAACTGTCTCCTTTGTCACAGTTGATGCGCCGCGCCATGATGGGCCCGCTGTGAGTGAGGAAGGATGACAACACATTTGCGAGAGACGTTTTACCGACCCCGCGGTCTCCAAAGATGATTGCGTGTTGGCCCTTCTGGTTAATCGCATCGATTACTTGCCGGACTTCATTTCTTCGGCCAGCAAAAAGGGTTTTGTCATCGATGGGAGCAGCCGGGGTGAATAGTTTGCTTACCTCTATTGCCAATTCGTCTGCGCGTTCCTGCGTAATCTGCGGCGCCCCTGTCATGCCATAATCTTAGCATGAGTTGACATAACCTCATGGCTAGTTTACCTAGTTTCGCCTACGCCGCCCGAACACCCTCCCAAGTGATTGATTTTCCTAGAGAACCATTAAGGGGTAAGCCTCGTGTGATTTCAATCACATTTTTCGGTTCGAAGCGGCTGAATCGGGGGTAGAATTCGACCCATATGGTCCTGTTTCGCCCACGACGCGAAGCAGGCGTGACGCAAACCGTACATTGCGCCACGATCTTTCCGGGAGGTTTTCGCATGGAAGATCGGGCCCCTGTCGTTCCTGCCTCGGAGCAGTCCTCCACCTCAAGCACTACCACCTCTGCCATTAGACGTCACGAAGGCCGCGGCGCCTGGGTTCTGACCTGCTACGGCGTTTGCGGACTCGCGATGTTTGGAGCGATCGCCTACTTCATCTCGGACTTCCTCTCTCATTAGTCCCTGGCTGAGGTGTCGAACGGGCGTGCGCGCCCGCGGATGAAGGATAAGTGTTTCTGCGAAGTCATTCCGCAAAGAGTAATGAGAGATAGGCGGAGCGACCCCTGCCCTTACTTGCTGACAGCCGGTTTTAGAGTGGCAGTCGTCCGCTTTTTTGCAACTGGCTTCAACTGGGGTTTGGGATGCGTTGCGGTGGCCGAGCTCGCACGGGTCTGGCTCTTCTTTGCGCCTGCAGCATGCTGGCGGGAAGGCGGCGCCGGTTCGCTAACCAGAGGAAAGTGAGTCGGATCTACTTCCTGTTGGGCTCCGGCTGGTAAGGCCGCGACAACACCGGCACACAGCGTGGCCGCCAAGACAAACCTTCTCGCAAGTCTCATAACGCCTCTCCGCGCAAAGGACGCATCTCTTCGACCTGAATCATGTTCGACCACACTTGGTGGATCAAGTTACGGAAGTGTCTGAATGAGCGAGCAGGCGGGGCAAACTGGGCCGATCCGATTTTGGCAATTCCGCTGTGTGTGAACGCCGGATTTTCTTCAGCTGTCCGCGATGAGGCGGTACCATGGCATTTCGGTCGATGATCGAACCAGCGTTCTCAAATCAGCCGGAAGATTACTCTTGCACGCAGTCCGACAGGAAGCCTGAACGTTCACGAATGTCTTTCAAACCATTTTTCCGCCTCTGGCGCGATGGCCAGCTTTCTGCCCTTGTGGGCGCCACCGGCGAGCTCAAGTCTTTCTACAAACTCACTTACCTCGCAGCCGCCGGGGAGGCCGGGGTGCTCAACCGGCTGGCCTCAAGCCCGGCGACGCTGGACTCGCTCGCCGAGTTCTTCGCTGTGAACGGCCGCGGCCGGGAAGCGCTCGAGGCATATCTGCAGATGGGTGTTCGCCTGCGACTGCTCAGCTTGGGACCGCGTGGATACGCGCTCCGCGGGCTGGCCAAGAAACTTTCCCGGCCGGAAAACGACCCCGTGCTAGCCATGGTGGAAGAGGTCGTCGAGCTGCACCACAAGCTGATCACAGGGACAATTCCCAAGCTCCGTGCGGGCGAACTGTGGAGCCTCGCCGACCAGAACGGCGAACTGATTGCGCGATCCTCACGCATTCTGGAGGCCTTTCAGGCGGAGATCATTCGAAGCACTTTTCCGGCGAGCGGAGCGCTGCGGCTGCTCGAGATCGGTTGCGGGTCCGGCATCTACCTGCGACATGCGGCCTTGAGAAATCCCGCGCTGACTGCGCTTGGGCTGGAGCTTCAACCAGCTGTCGCCGAAATGGCGAAGGCGAATCTTCGCGGCTGGGGGCTGGAGAAACGGGTAAAGATCGAAACCGGCGACATTCGCGAAAAGGTGCCAGAGGAGCCTTTCGACGTAGCGACGCTTTATAACAACATCTATTACTTCTCCGTCGAAGAGCGAGTCAAGCTGCTCGGCCACATCGGCAGTTTTCTCAGGCCCGGAGGCTTTCTGCTTCTGACCACTTTATGCCAGGGCGGCAGCCTTGGCGCGCAGGCGCTGAACCTATGGGGCGCGGCCACTCGCGGCGCTGGCCGCCTGCCGGCCGAAGAAGAAATGATTAGGCAGCTGCGCGAAGCCGGCTACAGCGATGTGAGGACAAAGAACCTGCTTCCCGGCGATCGATTCATAGCATTCCAGGCGTTTCGCGGGTAGAGGGAAAGCTAGTTAAACGCTCTAAATGGGGTGGCCTGCTGATGCGAGCAGGAAATGATTGGGCGTTTAGGATCAGTTAATTTCTGGCCGTTCACTACGTCAAATCGAATTCCCCAAACCAAGTTCGTTTGAACCTTCTTGCCGTCAACTTTCATCGTTCTCGGGCTGTAGTAGACCGTTAGAATGGACCCTGCCGGGATAGCCGACAAATGGAGCTCTTTCGTTACGCGCGGGCTGGCTTGCGTCGGCGCCTGACAAGGACTTTCGATCCTGCCTTCGAACGACTCGTCCTTGGTGCCGTTCTTGTAAACAAGCTTGACGCTGTTGGCATCATCGGATCGAAGCAGCTCGCCAGAAAAGATGTCGCCGTTATAACCGATAGGGTAATAGCCCGGTGACGCTGTGCCCTTTTGTGCATTAGCGGAACGGAGTGCCATCGTGCTGAGCAGCGACAACGCAAAGAGCGTGGCGACGAGGCCATGGGTGGACATCCGAATTCTCCAGATCCTTAAGGATAAACTCGATGCAATTTAACTGTCGACTTCCAAAACAGATCGCAGCTGGTGAGCCGTTGATGCGACATCACCCGCAATCTACCCGTGTGTGACCTCCGAAACTCTGAACCATCGGGAACTCTGCCATCCTGCTTTCTGCTACAATGAGCGGCCTTAGGCTCTCGCTTCAGCGCTCAACCTGTATCCCCGCAAGGACAGCGTAGTCAGGGAAGAAATCTGTGTCCAAGACCCCGTCCAGCCCGACGCCGATCACCTATGCCGACGCGGGCGTCGATATCAGCCGGGCCAATCGCACGAAACAACGCATCAAGTATCTGGCGCATAAGACGTTTACACGCGGGGTTCTCAGCGAAATTGGCGGCTTCGGCGGCCTTTTTTCAATCGATAAGACCAAATACGCCGATCCCATCCTAGTTTCGAGTGTGGATGGCGTGGGCACGAAGCTGAAGGTCGCCTTCGAGATGAACCTGCACTCCACCGTAGGCGCCGACCTCGTGAATCACTGCGTCAACGATATTGCCGTACAGGGCGCCGCGCCGCTGTTCTTCATGGATTATCTGGCGACCGGCTCGCTCGACCCCGCGGTGGCGGAACAGGTTGTCGAAGGGATTGCCGACGCCTGCAAGCACAACGGCTGCGCGCTGATTGGCGGCGAGACAGCCGAAATGCCCGGCTTCTATCCCGATGGCGAGTACGATCTGGCCGGATTCATTGTCGGGGTGGTGGACCGCGAAAAGATCGTAACCGGCAAAGACGTTCAGATCGGCGACATCATTCTTGGCCTGGCCTCGAACGGCCTGCACACCAATGGATATTCCCTCGCCCGCAAGCTGCTCTTTGAAGTCGCGCACTACTCGCCGGAAACCTACGTCAACGAAGTGAAGAATAAAGTCGGCAATGAGCTCATGCGCACACACCGAAGCTACTGGCCCGTCCTGCGGAAGATGATCGACGCACAGTGCGTGGTGGCGCTGGCGCATATCACCGGCGGCGGCATCACCGAAAACTTGCCGCGCGTCCTGCCGCGCGGAACAGCTGCCGCGATCGAGCTCGGTTCGTGGCCTGTATTGCCGATTTTCGAGCACCTACAGCAACTCGGAAGTGTCCCCCAGGACGAGATGCTTCGCACCTTCAATATGGGACTGGGAATGCTGCTGGTCGTCCCGGCGGCAAAGTTCAAGAAAGCGCAGTCGGTGCTGGAGCGCGTCGGCGAGAAAGCCTACACCATCGGCAGAATCGTAAAGGGCGAGCGGAAAGTCACGTACAGTTAGCCTTTTTCACCACAGAGGCACAGAGACACAGAGAAAGTCTTTTTCTTTATTTCTTGAACGCGATAGCACATTCCCAACCGAACAGCTGAAATAGTTCTTCTCCGTGACTCCGTGTCTCCGTGGTGAATTATCATTTCCAGCGTATGCATTCTCTGGGCATTCTCCTTTCCGGTCGCGGATCGAATTTCGTCGCGATCGCCGACAGCATTGATGCTGGCCGTATTCCGGATGCGCAGATCGCGCTCGTGATCTCGAACAGAGCTGATGCGCCGGGAATTGCGAGAGCGCGACAGCGCGGGCTGGACGCGCTAGTTATTCCGTCCAAAGGCAAGGCACGTGAGGATCACGATCGCGCAGTCGTAGCCGCACTCAAAGAGCGCAACGTAGAACTGGTCTGTCTCGCCGGATACATGCGGCTGCTCTCGCCCTGGTTCGTGCAGCAGTTTCCGCGAAAAATCCTGAATATTCATCCATCTTTACTGCCTGCTTTTCCCGGGCTGGAAGCGCAGGAGCAGGCGTTCGCCTACGGCGTGAAAGTTTCCGGGTGCACGGTTCACTTCGTCGACGAGGAACTCGATCACGGTCCGATCATCGTGCAGAAGGCGGTGCCTGTGCTGGACGGCGATGATGAGCACACGCTCGCAGCGCGGATTCTGGAACAGGAACATCTGGCGTACAGCGAGGCGATCAACGTCGTGCTAAAGGGGCAGTTCGACATTCGCGGCCGACGGCTCTTGACGAAAACCATATTGTCATCCTGAGCGGCGTTTTCTGCCGCGAAGGACCCATGCAACTGCGAAAGACTGCATAGATCCTTCGCCGCTAGAGGCTGCGGCTCAGGATGACAAGCGTTTGGGCGACTCGGCCGTAGGTAGCGTTCGGCCTCTCGCACCACATTCCTTATAATGTCTTTTCCCATGTCGAACTTCGCTCCGGTAGACGAACAACTCACTTATCTGAAGAAGGGCGCGGCGGAGATCATCCGCGAAGCCGAATTGCGCGCCAAGCTGGAGAAGTCACGCGCCACGGGCAAACCGCTGCGCGTGAAGCTGGGCATGGATCCGACTGCGCCAGACCTGCATCTGGGGCACACGGTTGTCCTCCGCAAGCTCAAGCACTTTCAGGATCTCGGTCACACTGCAATTTTTCTGATCGGCGACTTCACGGGAATGATTGGCGATCCCACCGGACGCTCGGCGACGCGGCCTCCGTTAACGCGCGAGCAGATCGAGCAAAACGCGGAAACGTACAAAGAGCAGGTTTTCAAGATTCTCGATCGCGACAAGACGGTGGTCGATTTTAATCGCCGCTGGTTCGGCCCGATGAGCTCGGACGATTTCGTGCGGTTGGCGGCGAAGTACACAGTCTCGCAGATGCTCGAGCGCGAAGAGTTTCATAAGAGGTTTCAGGAAGAAAAACCGATCTCCGTGCATGAACTGCTGTATCCACTGGTGCAGGGATATGACTCCGTCGTATTGGAAGCGGACGTCGAGTTGGGCGGCACGGATCAAAAATTCAATTTGCTGGTCGGGCGCGAACTGCAGCGGGCATATGGGCAGGAGTCGCAAGTCGTGCTGACCACGCCAATTCTTGAAGGATGGCGCGCCGGCAATGAAAAGATGTCAAAGTCGCTGGACAATGCGATCGGAATTTTTGAGCCGGCGCTGGAAATGTATGGAAAGCTGATGGCGATTTCTGATGAACGAATGTGGCGCTATTACGAGCTGCTGACGGATGTGCAGGTAGCGGAAATCGAGAAGATGAAGCACGATATCGATCGCGGTGCCCTCGATCCGATGCGGACAAAAAAGGACTTGGCGCACCGAATCGTAGCCGATTTCCACTCGCCGGAGGCGGCCACAAGGGCAGGGGAAGATTGGACAAAACACCACCAGAAGAAAGAGATACCGGACGATTTAGAAAGAGTGTACGTCGAATTTCCAGAGGTGGCATGGCCTTCACGCGACGCTGATGGCAAGCATGCGGTCGAAGGCACGCGAATGTATGGTATTCAGGTGGCCAAGCTGCTCGTTAAGTGCGGCCTTGCAAGCTCCTCGACAGAGGCATCTCGAAAGATCAAAGAAGGTGCTGTTAGTTATCCACGCTCCTCACTCGTGGAACTGGATGGGCGGACCGTCTTAGTAGAGGTTCTGCCGACAGAATTCGTGGTGCGTCTTGGAAGGCGAATGAAGCAGATCGTGGTGAATCTGTAGTCACGTTCCTCAACCCTGTAGGGACAGCCGCCCTCGGCTGTCCGGGCGAACTCTACTCTTAACGAATGTCATCCTGAGGCGGGCGCAGCCCTCCGAAGGACCGTACGATAGCTGGCATTATCGATGCGGTTGAGAGGCTACCACGGTGCTGCATGCACCGCAGACGATCCAATCCACATCATCGTCGGCGCAAGCCATCGTAGGGTCCCTCGCGCCGGCTTCGCCGCCGCTCAGGATGACATCCAACATAGAGCGGAGCGAGAACGCTTACTGCAGCAGCCCAAACACCGCGACGCCGGTCGGCGTTCCTACATATACCTTCCCGTTCGCGATCATCGGCGTCATGAATTTATTTCCGGCGCCGAACTGATCGCGTCCGCCACTAGCCTGATTGCTGTTATAAAGTTCGCTCAGATTGGTGGCGTCATATGCATGCAGCACCGCCGGACTGCTGTTTTCGATCGCCCAGAGAATCGCGTTGTTCGTCCCGTTCGCTGAGATGCTCGGGCTTGCGCCGGGGAAGCCAAAGCTGTTCGCACTTTGTGCCGCGGGACTACTGGATAGTTTCGCGTTGCTGATCGTGAACGCCTTAATCGAACTGCCTACCGGGCCGAAATACACCGTGTTGTTGAAATATGCGGGCGCCGAGAAGATGCTCGAGAAACTTCCCGAAAGCTCCTGATAAACACTGCTATTGTTACTCGCATTGAACTTGCCCATCGAATCGCGGTTCACGACGTAAAGGTTCCCGTCCTTCCCCGCGCCAACTGCAAGATGCATTGTCTGTCCGCCGCTGGTGAGATCGGGCAGCACCATCGCGCCCCCCGATCCCAGATCTACGTCGCTGCCGTTCTCTGAAGCCTGGTTGTACATCTCGAAATAATCGGCTACGGCAAGCTTGCCCGACGTCGAAAGCTTGATAAACGCATTTCCGTAGTCCCCTTGAGACGGAAATCCGTTCGTCAGATTCGTATCAAAGAAACCGTTGGCGTCGAGGAAATAGATGTTCCCGGAACTGTCCGCCGCAAGGCCTGCCCCCGAGGCCCAAATCGCGCCTTCGTTGCCGTTTGGAGTCACATTGAGCACGGCAGTTTGCGCCAGCGTCGACGGATCGTAGGCCATGATCCATCCCGTGTAGGGACGAATGTCGCAGTGCGAAGCCCAACTCGTGTAGAGCGAGCCATTGAGCATCAATAATCCGGCGCGCTCTTTGTATTGCCCAGGGTCGAAGATCACGTTCCCGCCGCTGCTGTTGTCACCGGTCCCGGGATAAGTCGCCTGCACGTCGGCCGGCCCGCCGAATAATTCCGTTCCCAAGGCAAGATCAAGCGCATGCAGCCGCTGGTGATAAGTCGAACCGTTCTTCGACATCGCGACTACATACACGACGCCATTCGGTCCGCGACTGCGATCGATCACGGGAGTGGCGGTCACGCCGATTTGCGGGCTGACCTGGTCGCAGCTGCGATCGTCAGAGGTGGTCTCTCCTGACTTCAGCATCGATGTGCTCCAAATCTGAGTGCCCGGGTTGTCGGCGTCAAAGGCATACACGTTGTCGTTTTCGGCCGCGACGACCAGAAGATCCAGAGTGCCCTTACCCGGAACGGATACGGCGGTAGCAACGAGCGGCTCGGCATCCACCTTGGCGTTGGTTGTATAGAAACCCAGCTTGCCGAAGGTGGCAGACGCCACGTTGCTCGTGGTCAGGGTGGTTTCGCTCAGATTCTGTCCGGTGCGGGCGTTGTCGTTGTGATAGGTGAGGACGTCAACGGTGCCGGGAGTCGGCGGTGGAGGCGATGTCGTTTTCTTACTGTCTCCGCCCGAGTTGCCGCACCCCCAAGAGAGCAGGATCGGCGCAAAAATGCACAACGTAAAAATGGACTGTCGCAAGCGCATGAGAGGTCCCCCAATCCGATTCACACAATGATGACAGGGGTTAGGCGTTTTGGGGAGGCATAAGGTTGCCCGGAAGGTCATCCGGACGAGTCTTCGATTGCGCGAAAATGCATGTCGTCGGAAACAATCGGTTCGAGACTCTGTTACCCTTCTACCCTTCCCGTCATGCGTGCGGCGGCCATTCTCGGCTTGGGATGTTCGCAGAAGGATCTGAGTCCCTTCCAGACGGACGCACAAGTGCAGTGGCGTCTGGGGATGCCGGCGTCCTCCGACGAGGCTGACGTTGTTCTTCTTTTTGGCGGGGACGGCACGATTCATCGCCATCTCGGGCAATTAGTGCGGCTGGGGTTGCCCGTGCTCATTGTTCCAGCCGGGAGCGGCAATGACTTTGCGCGTGCGTTGGGGATGCTTCGAGTCGGTGACTCCATCCAGATGTGGCGCAGGTTCTGCGGCAATGCCGGAAATGTGCATGCGATCGATTTAGGAGTCGTTAACCCTGCGGCGGGCGGGGCTCCCGCTATACACGGGCGCTACTTTTGCTGCGTTGCGGGCGTAGGGTTGGATGGGGAAGTGGCTCGACGCGCGAATCAACTGCCCCGCTGGCTGCGCGGCCATGGTGGATACGTCCTGAGCCTGGCCCCAACGATCTTCACGTTCGCACCGCTTCCGATAAAGATCATGACGCCGTCAGATGACCCGTCCTGCGGCGAGAATTGGGTTGAGCGCAGCCACCAGCCCACGATTCTCGCCGCATTCGCCAACACTGCCGTCTATGGCGGCGGGATGAAGATCGCTCCTCAGGCGAAGATGGACGACGGGCTGATCGATATTTGCATCGTGGGCGCGGTAGATCCGTTCAAGCTGTTCTGCCTGTTTCCGACCGTTTATTACGGCAAACATCTCAAAATCCGCGAGGTGGAGTATTTTCAGGCCCCGAGGCTGCGGGTTGAAACCGAACATCCACTCGACGTTTATGCCGATGGCGAGTATGTCTGCCAGACTCCCGTCGAGATATCGATCCAGCGAGCTGCCTTGAAGGTCGTAACACCGCAGTCTGGCTAGTGCTAAACTTTTCTCATGCCTGAACGACGCTCGCGCACCCTGCTCTGGATTCTTATCGGCGGAGGAGCATTTTTCCTCTTTGTGCTGGCCGTCTTTACGCTCGTATACCTGACCTTGCACGCAAGTGGCGGGACAGAAACCGCCTTCAGCGGATTCGGAGACCGCATCGGCGTGGTCGATCTGGAAGGCGTAATTCTCTCGCCCCAACCGGTGGTGAGCGAGCTCAAGAAGTTCGGCGACGATTCGTCGATCAAGGCGATCATCCTTCACGTGAATTCGCCCGGCGGCGGCGTGGCCGCGTCGGAAGAGATTTATCGCGAGGTCAAACGCATCCGCTCCGAGAAGAAAAAGAAGGTTGTGGTTTCGATTGAAACGGTGGGAGCGAGCGGCGCGTTCTATGTAGCTTCGGCCAGCGACAAGATTTACGCCGATCAGGGCAGCATTGTCGGTTCCATCGGCGTGATCGCGCAGTGGGTCAACTACGGTGACCTGCTGAAATGGGCCAAACTGAAAGATGTCGTAATCAAGACCGGTGAATTCAAGGACACCGGCAATCCGGCGCGCGACCTGACTCCGTCCGAGCAGGCGTATATGCAGTCGCTGATCGACAACATGTTTGGCCAGTTCATCAAAGCTGTTGCCGATGGACGGGGCTTGAAGTATGACGACGTGAAGTCCATCGCTAACGGTAAGGTCTGGACTGGCGAGCAGGCCAAAGACATGAAGCTGATCGACAGTGTCGGAGATTTCGAAACTGCCGTATCCGAGACTGCCAAATCAGTCGGGATCAGTGGCGAGCCCACACTGGTACGCCCGGAAAAAGAGCGCAAGACTCTGATGGACTTGCTGTTGGGCGACGTTTCCCAGTACCTGCCTACGAGCGAAAAACTGCTCGAGCAGCATGTCAGCTTTTATTACCTGTGGAAGTAGTGCCCGAAACGATCGGCGTAGCATCCCGCCAACGGGATGTGAGTCTCTAACCTGTAACTTGCATCCAACCCCTGAAATTTGAGAAGGTTATGGATGCCGCTACGCTTCAGCCCTGGCTCTTCCGCGGGGGACGCAGGCGCTGGCTCAATTGCGTATCAAAAGCTTGTGGTAAGGGGGTCTTATGACCAAAGCCGACCTGATCGACGAAGTCTCGCGTTTGGCGGAACTTACACGCAAAGACAGCGAAGTCATCGTGGAGACGATCTTTGACAGCGTGGTGCGCTCGCTGCGCGCCGGCGACAAAATCGAGATTCGCGGCTTTGGCAGTTTTCGCACGCGCCAGCGCAAGCCTCGCGTTGGACGCAATCCCAAGACCGGCGAACGCGTCGAAGTGCCCGCCAAGAAGATTCCTTTTTTCAAGCCCAGTAAGGAGTTGAAGGACCTTGTGAACGAGACCACAGCCGCGGCGGCACAGCCCGCCCCACCGCCACCGGCTGCACCTTCGGCACCGCCGACAGCATAACTCTAAGATAGTCTCTTGAAATTTCAGGATCGCTGCGAAGCCCGACGTCCGCTCTGCACCCAGCGATTTCTTTCTTTGCGTCCTTTGCGGTTTAAGATTTTTTCAGTGCTGAACTCGCCGAGAAAAACGGTCACTTTTTCACGCCCAGATACAAATCCGCGACCTTCAGCGCCAGCGCCTTCGGGTCCACATCCGTGCGATTCGCCAGCACGATGATCGTCAGATCGTCATCGGGGAAGCGCTGGATCGTCGTGCGAAAACCCATCGTCTCGCCATCGTGGAACATGCGCTTGTACCCGCGATAGGGATCGAGAAACCATCCAAAGCCATAGCTCACAGTCTCGCCATGCTCGTTTCTTGCCGGGCCGCCCGTGGGTTGGACCGGGGCCAGTGCAGGCTGCATTTCGGATTCGCTGATGAGCGTGTGATTGCGCAGGGCGAGATCCCATCTGGCGAGATCGTCGATCGAAGTGTAGATCCCTCCGTCGCCGAGCGTCGCTGAGGTGGAACTCTGATCGGTCCCCCGCCAGCCGTCTTTCTCCCTGGTATGGCCGTAAGCGCGATGCGGCACTTCGTTCTTGCCTTTCTCGTAGGCCAGCGTGTTGGTCATTTTGAGCGGAACGAAGATTCGATTGTGCAGAAATTGGCCAAAAGGCTCGCCCGAAACCTTTTGCACGATCAGGCCGAGTACAACGTATCCCGAGTTGCTGTACTCCCACTTGCTGCCCGCCAGAAATTTGCCCGCGCTCTGCTGCTCCAGCAGTTTCAAAACGCCGTCGTCGTGAATTTGCGGAATCTGTTCATCGGGAGTATTGGGATACTGTGCGTTAAGAAGGTCTTCGTAATCTGGCAGGCCGGAAGTGTGATTGAGCAGGTTGCGAATCGTGATCGGCTTCCCGTAGGCCGGAAATTCCGGAAAGATGTCGGTCAGGTGGTCGTCGTAATGCAGTTTTCCATCATGGACCAGCAGCATGATCGACATCGCGGTGAATTGCTTGGTGAACGAAGCCAGGCGGAAATTCGTGTTCGGTTCGATGGGATGCTTTGTGCGCAGGTCGGTGACGCCGTATCCGCGGCGGAAGACAGGCTGCCCGCTCTTGACGACGAGGACGGCCGCACCGGGAGCAGTGGAAGATTTCAGAGAAGAGAAGACGGTATCGATCTGGCTCGAAGAAACCTGAGCGCCAGAAGTAGCGGCGGAGATGACCGCGAGAATCAGAAGTAATGATGCGTTTAGTTTCGTCGAGAGCCGTTTAAAGCGAAGAGCCATAAAGAAGGACGATAACAGAGAGTTGCATCCGTGCGGTGGTGAGTCTGTCGGGATTTTCGCTAACGCACCCCTAATTCTAATCGGGGCATTTGCAGGCAGTCGAAGGCGGTGGCGGCGGCGGTGGTGGCGGCGCTACCATGAACGTATTCAACTGCGAAGTCGGAAGCTCGTAGAGAATGCCCACCCTCAACCAGCAGTACAACGCGAGCGCAGCGGCCGGAATGCCGATCAGCAAGGAGACCGCAAGTCTCTTCGAAGGCAGATGAACCGGCTCGTTTGCCTTCCTGGCTATAAAAAACCTTCCCATCGGCAGTGCCAATCCGACAACCATGATGAAAAACATCAGGATCGTCCTCACCACCTGCGTGGCATATCCCGGCCCCGAGATCGCGTCGTAGAAAAACTCAGATAATGTGACCGTGAAGTACCCACGGACCAGCGGGGAGGGACGGATGAAAACTGGAAACACCCAGAACCATACGATGACAAACATGACGAACCACGCCGGGCGAGACCGCTTCGCATAGCCCGTCCACACAACAATCAGCCCGATGAGAATGATGGCCAAGGACGCAACCCCGAATCGGTGGTCCGCAACCATCTCTCCCTGAAAAGCAGGACCTAATTCCGGCATCGCAGCCGGGTCACTTGGGGCACCGTAATACCACAGTACCGGATGGACGAAGAAAAGAAGTGCAATCGTATGAAGGATGCTGGAGACAAAAACCGAATCGGGACGTACTCTCATGGCAGTCCTCCCTGAAGAAGGCGCCTACGAGACCATTTTCTACTCCAAGATGCGGGGATTTGCCAGTCAGACTGCGGATAACAGGCGTTGGCGCTCGATCGATCCCGAACCGACGCGGGCGAGGGCGCCCGCGCCACACAAGCAACCTCACTTAACAATTCCCGCCACTCCCATCATCCTTCCCGTCTTGCCTTTCTCTGCCCGATAGGAGAACAGCAGTTCTGGACGACAATTCGTGCATAACGGTGACACGTCGATGTTTTTCGCCGGAACGCCTGCCGCGATCAATTGCTGCCGATTCGCCTCCACTAGATCGAGAAAGATCTTTGGCGGGAGTTCGCCGTGGCCCGGGGCGCGCATGTTCAGAAACAGCAGAGGATACTTTTCGCGCACCGCGTCCGATTCCTTCACCTCGCGAAATAGTTTTGCTGCGTACTCGAATTGCGATTCGAATTTCGTGCGCACTTCCTCGCCGACCTGATAGCAGCATCCCTGAATGCCGGGGCCGATCGCGGCCTTGATATCGCGCGGGCGCGTGGCGAAGCAGCGGTGCATCTTGCCGATGCCCTTTTCGACGATGCGCTGCACAGTGCCACGCCATCCCGCGTGAAAAACGCCGACTGCATGATGCTTCGTGTCCGCCAGAATGACAGGCAAACAATCGGCCGTCTGAATAGCGAGTAGCAAGCCCGGAGTCGCGGTGATCAAGCCGTCTCCGCTGAGCGGTTCACTGGAAACCGAGTCGATGCAATGGATGCGATCGGAATGAATCTGGCGCAGCGTAATCAGGGACCAGCGGCTGTCGAGTTTCGCTCGCCCGGACCCGTTCGAGTCCCCTTCGCTTCGCTCGGGCACGCTCAGGGCAGGCTTTCGAGGGCGGCTGTCCCTACATAAGCATTGCAGAAACGCTGCGCGGTTGCGCTCGACCGCAGCCTTGGCATCGTCCTTCGAAAATCCAAGATTAAGGTCCTTCTTCCCATACGCTCGCGAGAATCCGCCGAGGCGCGTGGAAAATCCGTGCACGAGCCACGGCACCCGAGTGAGTCGGCTGGATCGAAGAATCTTGATTTTAGTTTTTCTGGGAGCGCGAGTTGGCACACTTCCATGATAAAGCAAACAAGGAGTGAACTCAGTGAACGGCGTCATTCCGAAGCCCCGCGCTTTCACCGGCGGGGCGAGGAATCTCGCGTGGATAGTACGCGGCGCTCCGCGCGAGATCCCGCGCTTCGCCTGAACTGCGGCTCCGCTCGGGATGACGCCGCTCGCTGACATGCCCGTTTGCCCAGCGGCTTAACACTTCGCTATAGTTTTATGCATGTTTGAGAACTTCACCGCCACGGATCGCTGGACGAAGAAGCCGGTGCATTGCGTCTACCAATCGCAGATCGTTGCTATCTCGACGCGGCACGCGGACGCCGTCGACTACAAATTTCTCGTGAGCGGGCGGAAGGTCTGGGTCGCGCTTCCCCATCCTGCGTGGGTGGAGTATAAGAAGCGCACTGGCAAGATCATCACCGATTCGCTGGCCGTAGAGATTGCCGGCCACTACCTGAAGACTGCGTTGGAATCCGGCGAAGGCGTGGGGCGCGAGATGTATACCTTGACGGTCGACGAGACTCTGGCACACCTAGATGCGGTAGTGAAAGAGATGCAGGCTCAGCCCGCGTAGCCGAACTCATCCCTGCGATCATTAAAATCACAACGTAGGTAGCTCGCTTCGTGTGCCTTAGTGTCCTTCGTGGTCGAAGATTTTCACTCTGCCGATGTCGGCTCAGATTCTGAACGGCGCAGCCAGCAACCGGAATGGAAGTGTGATCGCCAGGAAGATCACTTCCAGCACTCCATGGACCGCCACTCCAACAATGCGGAAGGGCAGCAGCAGGAGCCAGACGAACGGATACGCGACCAGCGCCAGCAGAGCGAGAGGCCAGCAAAGGATGAAGAGGATGCACCAAAGTAAGAACGTGAACATGGACGAGACCTCCCTGCCTCTAAGGAATTCTACGTTCGTCGACGGAAAAAGTTCCGTGACTCCGATCAACTGATCGGCGGGCGCTCATTCGAACTGCTTGCGGAAGCTTGCCAGTTGCTGCTGGACTTCGGCGAGATCGGACCGCAGGCGCGCAACGTCGGCTTCGAGCCGGGAGATTCGATCGTTATCCGAGATCTCGGATGAGCTAACCGTCGCGGGCATTGGTGCCCGCGCCACATCTTCTGGAACCTCTCCCGAGAACAAGTGGGCGTAGCGCGATTCCTTCGTTCCGGGCTGTCGGGGCAGCATCGCGACCAGCGGCGGCTCGCGATGCGCGAGCCGATCGAGCGTCGCAACCACATCTTCCAGCGCTTCGAAGTGGTACATACGATCAGTGCGGCCCCGTAGTTCGCCGGGAGTCTGCGGCCCCCGCAGCAGCATCACACAGACAACCGCGGTCTCGCGGCGATCGAAATTGAAGACCTCCTGCATGCGATGCTCGAACTTCGCTACCCGGCTGTCGGCGCCGCTGGCAGGACCGGCCAGACGCTGCTCCTGCAAGGAGCTGAGAGCGTCACGAACAGCATTTTCGTCTAGGCTCATCACCGGCTCCCGATTGTTCTTCTGATTGCACGCATTCACGAGCGCGTTCAGCGACAAGGGATAGTAATCGGGCGTGGTGATGTCCTTCTCGATGAGCGAGCCGAGCACGCGGGTTTCGATGGGGCTGAGGTTCACGGAGCTGATTCTATCTCACCACAGAGAACACAAAGGACGTCGGTTCCAACCCACATTTCAGATTTCAGATTGCAGATTTCAGATTGAAAGGCAAGCCTGGCAACATCAGGCTGGAATGACAAAACCTCGCGCCTGAGCCTATCATGCGAATCGGAGAAAGCTATGCGACTGCTATTGCATTGGGTGCTCACTGCGCTCGCGGTGTGGATCATGGCGAAGATTGTTCCCGGAGTTCATGTCAACGGTGCCCTCGCGGCGTTGATTGCGGCGCTGGCCATCGGGTTCATCAATGCGACCCTGGGATTGCTGCTCAAGATCATTACGTTCCCGCTGACACTGCTGACTCTCGGTTTGTTCTGGTTTGTGATCAACGCACTGATGCTCGAACTCGCATCGGCGCTGGTGCCGGGATTTCAAGTGCGCGGATTCGGAGCCGCGTTCATTGGCGGCATTGTGCTCAGCTTGCTGAACCTTCTGTTGAAGGCGATCGTGATGCCGAAGAAGGATGTGCAGTAATACATTTAACCGCAGAGATCGAGAAATGCCACAGAACGCGCTGAGAGACGCGTGCTCGCAATGCTGGAAATCTCGCGAGAACTATCGCGAAGATGATTTCTTCGGACGCAGCGCCTGCCAGTCTTCTTCCCTCAGAATTCTTCCCAGACTGCTGAACTCTCCCGCGCCCTGCAGGAATTCGCCGCCATCCATGCGGATCACTTCTCCGTTGATGTAGCCCGAGCCATCGCTCACCAGGAACGCCGCCAGATTGGCGAGTTCTTCGACGGTTCCGAAGCGATGCAGCGGATTGCGCTCGAGCGCGACGGATTCAAGCTCGGGCCCCGGCAGCACGCGGGAAAACGCGCCTTGGGTGGGAATCGGCCCGGGCGCAATCGCATTCATGCGGATGCCGCGATTCCCCCATTCGACCGCGAGACTGCGGGTCAAGGCTTCGACTCCGGCTTTCGAAACTGCTGAAGGGACCACATAAGCCGAGCCGACCGGCGCGTAAGTAGCCGAGATGCTCAGGACCGTTCCCTGGCGTTTCTCTGCGAGCCAGCGGCGTCCGCAGGCCATCGTGCAGTTCACGGTTCCCATGAGCACGATGTTGATGACTGATTGCCACGCGTTTGGCGAAAGATCTTCCGAGCGCGAAATGAAATTTCCCGCGGCATTGTTGACGAGGATGTCGAGCGGACCTTCGTCCCAAATGGACGCAATCATGTTCTCGACGGCCTCGAGGCTGCGCACGTCGCAGGGGATGGCATGGAGTGGGCCGTGGCCTGCTATCGTCAGCTCGGCGGCGGTTTGCTTCAGCACTTCTTCGCGGCGTCCACAGATGTAGACGGTTGCCCCGAGTTCGACAAAGCGTCCGGCCATGCCCTTGCCGAGGCCGGTGCCGCCACCAGTGATCAGGATGCGCTTGGATTTGAGAAGGTCTGTCTTAAACATGAAGGATTGAGTAATTGGGTAATCGGGTAATCGGGTAATTGAGCAATTGAAGACCTCGGTGCCCTGGTTTTCTCAATTACTCAATTACCAAATTACACAGTTACTCAATTTGAGGCGACCCGAAATCCATAATCCGCATATTGAAACCTTGGCGGGATGCTCGAGCGCGCCGAACAGCGGGCGACCTTGACGTGATGGCGCCACGAGCCTCCCCGAGAGGATTTACGCGCCGGCTTCATCGGGGTATGCTCCGGTCCCTGCGGGTTGCGATCTGGCGAAGTCGCATAATAGTTCGGGTCGTACCAGTCGCTGCACCATTCGTGAACGTTGTCGCCGATGTCGTAAAGTCCGAATACATTCGGCGCATAACGCGCCACCCGCTCGGGACCGTTCAGCCATCGCGTCGCATAGTCGGGCAATGATTGCGGCGGCTCGTCTCCCCAGGGAAATTGCTTTTGCTCAAGACCTCCACGGGCAGCGAGCTCCCATTCTGCTTCAGTGGGAAGACGGAAGCGCCGCGCAGTTTGCGCTGTCAGCCATTCACAATAACGCGCGGCTTCGTGCCAGGAAACTCCGGTGACGGGTTGCTGCGGCTTGCTGAAATTGAGATCGCTCCAGAACGGCGGGGGATTCGCACCGGTGGCACGCAGAAAGTTTTCATACTCGGCGTTCGTGACCTGCGTCGCCGCCAGAAGAAAAGAATCCACCCGGACGCGATGCAGGGGCCGTTCGCAGTCCTGGCCCGACTCGGAACCCATGAGGAACCATGCGCCGGGAATTTTGACCAGCGCAGGAGTGACCAGTGCACTGAGCGCCCCTGACTGGGTTGAGATGGAAGCCATGCTTGTCGCGACCGTGCTTTCTGATTAGAGTTTACCAGCGCTCAAGTGGAGGCTGGCATGCCAGAGAAGCAGTTTCAGTTCCGGGTAAAGATCCAGGGCAAAGAAGCCGGAGTGGTGGCGGCGATTACCCCGCCGATTAACGTTCTGGAGGTGTTCGGCACTCGGGGACGAGTCCCGGTGCGGGGCACGATCAACGGCTTTCCCTTCCGGTCATCACTGATGCCGTGCGGCGGGCTGCACATGATGCCGGTGAATAAGACCCTATGTGAAGGCGCGGGAGTTAAGCCTGGTGATCTGATTGACGTTGTCATGGAACACGACACCGCTGTGCGGACGGTAGAGGCTCCTCCGGAACTGGCGAAGGAACTCGCAAAGAACAACCGAGCACAGCAAGGATGGGAAAAAATGTCGTACTCGCACAAGAAAGAGATTGCCCTTTGGATCTCTGCCGCGAAGAAAGAAGAAACGCGAGAGCGGCGAGTGGCGAAAGCCATTCGAGTGCTAAAGGATGAGGCGAAGCGGGCCGGCTAACCGCGCAAGTGACGCACGATTGATGCCACGTCGTTCTCCTGAAAAAGGCGGATTGCGGCGATGCCGGCGGCTCCGGCTTCCAGACAAGACTCCGCATTTTTCAGATTGATCCCACCCAGCGCCAGCACAGGAATTGAAGCCCGGCACGCTTCTTTAAGCAAACTCAAGCCGGATGCCTTCGTTCCGGACGAACCCTTCTTCTCAAACACCGGAGCAAACACCGCAAAATTGGCGCCGGCGGTAGCGGCCTTGTGCACTTCTTCCGGCGAATGGCACGAGACTCCAATCACAGGTTCGCGGGCAAGAGTGCCCGCGCCACACATGCCCGCGCCACACTGCTTCCAAATGTTTCGGACATCTGTGGGAGAAATGTCGTCTGAGCGGAGGTGAACTCCTTCAGCCCCGACCGCGAAAGCGAGGTCCGTTCGCGAGTTGATCAGGAGTTGCGTTGTCAGTTCCCGGTTCTCCGCTTTGAGTTGATTCAGGAGCGCGAGCGTTTTGCGGGCTAGAGTCTCGAGTTCCCGCGTCGAGAGATCTTTCTCGCGTAATTGGATTAGGTCCACACCTGCACGAGCAGCCTCGCCGATTTTCTCCACAAGACGGACCCGCCGAGTCGGTTCATCCTCAGCGAGCGCAGTGCGGTCGGTGATGTAATAAAGAAGGCAGGGCTGTTGCATCCGCTGTCACGTCACGAGAGCTAAAGCCTGACTTATAGGGACACTGAACGCGGCGCTAAAGGGCCGCTCTTCCACCTACGGCCTCGTCTTCGCGATCTCCGGCAGCACTTCTCCCTTCTTTTTCGGCGCAGCCGGGCCGAGGTGGTATTGCGTCAATCCATCGCGGAGAAACTCGAACGCCTCCTGGGGCTTGTCCACGACCTTGAACAGATCGAGATCCTCAGCCGAAACCGTACCGGCATCCACAAACGCCTGAAAATTGATGATTTTGTTCCAGTACTCGCTGCCGTAGATGATCACCAGAATCTTCTTGGCCAGCTTATCGGTCTGGGCAAGGGTGAGGATTTCAAACAGTTCGTCCATCGTTCCGAAACCGCCCGGGAAGATAACCAGCCCTTTGGCCAGATAGGCGAACCAGAATTTACGCATGAAGAAATAGTGGAACTGAAAATTCAGCGTCGGCGTGATGTACGGATTCGGATACTGCTCAAAGGGAAGCTGGATGTTCAATCCAATGGTCTTGCCGCCGGCTTCGTGCGCTCCGAGATTGGCCGCCTCCATGATCCCGGGACCGCCGCCGGTCGTGACCACGAACCGGTGCCGCCGCGCGGGAATTCCGATCGACCATTTGGTCAGCATGTGAGCAAGCTGGCGCGCGTCTTCGTAGTAGCGCGCCATATCGATGCTGGCCTGGGCTAATTTCAGATCCTTTTGGAACTGCTCAGCCGGAGACGCGGAATGGTTCTCCTCAAGCTTGGCGAGCGCATCGGCTGCATCTTTCCTGCCTTGGAAACGCGCGGAACCGAAGAAGACGACCGTATCCTGAATCTGCTCGCGGCGGAAGCGGGCCAGCGGTTCCTGGTATTCGGCGAGCATGCGCAGGATGCGGCCATCCGGACTGTTGATGAAAGGCTCGTTCTGGTAGGCAACGGGCGCGGATTTGAGAGGGTTGGTCATGCTGTCGTCCTCGCTAAAGTTGAGGTTGCCCGCAGTGCGGTGAGGTATGGGGTCGTGCCCGAACTCGCCATCCGAAGCCGCTACTGCTGTTCGTGATAATGCAGCGCCTCCCAGAAACCAATCCAGATGTCAAGCAGGCCCAGTCCGCTGCAGATGCCGCGGAAGAATCCATTCGAAACAATCGTGCGCAACGTGGGGAATGAGAGTAACAGATAGTTATCCGTCCATTCCGGAGTCCACGGCAGAATGATGAGCAGCACGCCTGCCACCGCGCTGATCAGGACAAACAGAAAAACGGAGATGCGGTGCATCCAGAGTTCGATACCGCTGGGGGTCTCGTCCTGATCCAGAATCCCGCCACGAGATTCGCTGGGTGGAGTGGGTTCGTGCGGATTGGGTGGTGCGCCGGAGAACGCGGGATCGCTCATCGAAAGCAGCTCCCGCGCGGGAAAGGATTGGGAAAGAAATCAATGCGCGGACCGGGACCCGGGCAGACTGGTAGGGGCGCAAACGCCATCGGGCTATTCTACGACTTCAGAGCCTTGATGCGCTCGGCGACGTCGCGATAATCGATGTTGCTGCCGTAAACTTCGGTGAAATGTTTCAGAGCGGAAGGCTTATCGCCGGCAGCTTCATAGGACGAGGCGACCTCGTAATTGAGGGCAGTGCGGGTCTCGCCGTCGATTCCGTTAACGCTTAAAGCTTTTTCATACCACCGGACAGCAGCCTCTGGCACTCCTTTTTCCAGGAAGCACTGCGCCAGCCAGGTATAAGTCTGCATGATCTGCGGGAAAGGATGGCCGCGGTCAAAGGCCTGGCACGCCTTCTGAAGCTCTCCAATGGCTTCGTCGAGCAAGCCCATTTCGCGGAAGGCGATGCCGAGATTGTAGTGCGTTTCGGGATCCTCATCCGACGAAGCGGCGCCGGCCTCCAGATCCTGCTTCAATTCCCCAAACATTTCCGCCAGGTCGACGCCGGCATCCTCTCCGAATGGAGAAGAGCCTTTTACTGCCGGAACCGCGGGTGCGGGTATCGGCGCAGCAGGCGGCTGCGGTTTCGGAACAGTAGTGGGAACGGCTGAGGCGACTGGCGCGGGTGGGGCAATGTGCGATGTGGAGGCGGCCGACGCTGCCGCACTCGCGGCCAGCGGACCGGCTTTCGGAGCGGGCGTGGCAACTGCCTTTGCCGCAGTTTGTGCTTCCGCGGCGGGCGCAGCCTTCGGAAAATTCTCTCCGAGTGATGCTTCGATGTCCGCGACAAACTCGCCCAACACGGGAGCGGTTTGAGGAACAGGCTTGGCTGCTGCAACCGGCGCAGCCGGAGCCGGCGGCTTCGGCATGGTGCCGGGCAGGAATCCATCTCCGAGCGTTGTCTCGAGATCGGTAACGAACTGTTTGAGAACGGCAGGTTCTTGCGGGGCCGGTGGATGAACCACCGCTGCCGGCGCCGGCGCAACGGGCGCTGGCGGGTGAACTACGGCGGCAGGGATTGCCGCAGCCGGCTGCCGAGTCGCGGCCGCGGGCACAGCTGGTGTTCGATGAACGACCGGCGGAGCAGGCGCAACCGGAGCTTCAGCCACAACTGGAATTTCTGGAACCCACTCGGGAGCAGCAGCCGCTGCAGTCGCTTCGGCCTCTTCCGCCGGCGGAACATCCTCGGCCGTAATCTCTTCAACGACTGGCTCGGCCTCGGCCACTTCGTTCTGTTCAGCAGCTTCTTGAGCTGCGGCTTCCACCTCGGCGCGAAGTTCCTCGATCTTCGCCTGATCGGTCGTAAGAGTCTGCAGCTTAGCCAGCGCCGCCATGGCCTGCTCGGGCATTCCATGTCCGACGTAGAAGCGAATCTCTTCCGCCGTCTCCTCAACTTTGGGATCGGTCAGCTTGGGAGCAACTGCAACATGCGCCAGGGGAGCAGGCGCCTCGGCTTCCGGCGCGGCTGCCTCTTCCGCTGGTTCGTCGGCTTCGACGGTGACCGCTTCATCCCATTCGGACGAAAGATCAATTTCCTCCGACGACTCGGCTTCCCCGGGAGTCGGCGCCTCGTCGACAACCGCAAACTCAGGTTCTGCAGCGGACTCTGCCGGCTCGACGCTGATCTCTTCCTCGGAAGCCAGCTTGGCGAGCTCTGCCGAGTCGTCGTCGACGGTAAAGTCTGCGACGGTGGGCTCGCTTTCCTGCCCGGCGGTCGCGGGCGCGTCGAGATAAATCGGAACTTCCTCATGCATGGCGCCGGCTTTGGGCGCCGAGGAGCGTTCTTCATAGCGCTCGGCAAGTTCGCCATAACGGGTGGCTTCGTCCGGATGATCAGCCTCGGAGTAAACCCGCTGCAGCGTCCGGCAGCAAACCGCGGCCTCCGCAAAGCGTTCAGCGCGCGTATGCAGTGTGGCCAGCCGCTGATTAATGCGGAGATCGTCTGGAGCCTGCGGCAGGACCGCCACTAATGGTCCGAGCGCCTTGGCCGGCATATTGTAGGAAATGAAAAGTTCCGCGTCGGTCAGCGCCGAGCGAACCGCGAGCGCCACTTCGTCGCTGTAGTGCTGGTGAATCGCCGGCGCCGTGGTCTCGAGATCGTCGAGCAGAACGATCGCTTCTTCCGGCGTGATGAGTTTGTTCCCCGACGTGCCGCTGATCTGGCTCACCACCTGCTGATAGTTCTGCATGTGCAGGGGGTTCTGGGGCTCGACCTGGGCGAGTTTCTGATACAAATCGCGCGAGCGCGTGAGATCGCCCGATTGCACGCTGGCATGCGCCAGCAATTCCATGACTTCACTCACGTGACTGGTGTCGCCAGCCTTATTGAATAGATCGAGCAGCTTCTGCAGCGAGTCGGGATTGTCCCGCACGTGCCCGATAATGGAATACAGGCTCTCAAGAACCTTAGACGAATTTTCCGCCAGCAGGCGCTCCGCATGCTGATCGAAGACCTGCAGCGCATTCTCGTACTGACCGGCCTGCATCAGGGCATCGACGAAGCTCGAGATCGCCGGCAGATCGTTATGGACCGCCAGCAGCTTGTTCGCAATACTGCCGGCTTCCGAGAGCTGACCGGCCTGCAAATACGCTTTTAAGAGATCGCGAAGCGCGTCGGCATTGGAGTCGATATCGGGGATCTTCTGGAACGTGGAAACCGCGGCCGCGGCATCCCCGGATTCGAGCAGGTTCCGGCCCTGCATCAGCAGCGCGTGCGTATTGCCGGGATCGAGCTTGAGCATCCGCTGCAGCACTTCTTCGGCTTCATTCAACGATCCCTTGGAACGCAGAGTCTCGGCGGCGGCGGTGAAAATCTGCCAGGCCTCGTTCTTCTTGCCCAGGCGGACATAAACCTCGGCCAGCCGGATCCGCATAGAACTGTTTTCCGGATCCATTTCGAGAATCTTCTGGAAGATGCGGACGGCGTTCTCGAGTTCGTTGGCCTTGAGGAATTCTTCCGCGACCTGTAAATACTGCGCGCGCGCGTCGTTGAACAGACCTTGTTGCGTGTAGAGTTCGGCCAGCTTCAGCAAGCTCTCGAGTGACGGTTTGAGCTTGCAGATCTTCTTGTACATCGCGATCGCCTTGACCGTGAAACCCTGGCTGGCATAGGCGTCGCCCACGGACTTGAAGCATTCCGTCGCTTTATCGGTTTCGCCGAGACGCGAGTAGAGATCGCCGACGGTGTTGGTGACCGTCAGGTCCTTGGGGTCATTCTTGAGGACCTTTTCGTACTCAGAGATGGCATTCTGCAGCTTGCCCTGCTGGACATACTTCTCCGCATTGGCAAGAACCTTTTGCTTATTGAAGCCGAACAATGCCATAAGAGCGCGTACTCCAGAACCTGAGGTTCAGTGCACTTTTCGTTTCAGAACCCGTTGAACGGTGAGGGAGACTGCCCACCGGGTGCAGGCCGAGACGACAACTGCTACATCGGCAGATGCCCTCCGGACAAGGCCAATTGTACGTCCGGAGGTCAGGGATCGCATGGTTACCAAGGGTTACCGAAAGGGAGTGTACGAAAGGTTACCGAGGAAACCTTGGCACAATTTGATTTGAAAGGGCGCGGCTTTAGCCGCGCCGCACGAGTCGCAGCCTGTGACGAGGGCTTTAGCCCCTGGAGCGTTGTCGTCGAACCGTGTTCCGGATACTCACCTTGCTAATATGAATCGGCTATAGGGATAACACGCGGAGACGTGTAATCTTTTTCAACTTCAGCAAGCCTGAGGAACAACCGTGACCTGGATTCGCACTATTCCCTGGACCGAAGCCGACGACAAACTGCGCAAAGCGATCGAGGGCGAGAAGGCTTTCTATCCCAAAGAATATGCGGAACCGGTGCATCCCGATCCCTCGGGGGCATCGTCCATCGTCGGTTCGCATACGCTCATCCCCGACGCGCTCTTTCACGCCTTCGCGACCTTCGGCTCGCTGATGTCGCCCGAACTGCCGCTCTCGCGCCGCCAGCACGAGATGATCGCCACCATGGTCTCGGTGACCAACCGGTGCGTCTATTGAATCGACTCGCACGCAGAGTTTCTGCGTAGGGTGACGCTGGACAAAGCTCTGGTCGAGGCGCTCGAGAAGGACTACGCGACAGCGCCGATCTCGTCGCAGGATCGTGTCATGCTCGACTATGTCGTCAAGCTGACGAAAGATGCGACCAAAGTATGGAAGAACGACATTGAGGGACTGCGCGCCGCCGGCTTCGACGATCGCGGCATTCTGCAGATCACGCTGATCGCCTCGTGGTTCAACTACATCAATCGCGTCGCGGATGCTCTCGGGGTAGGAAGAGAGTAGATCCGCGAGAGCGGCAGGCTCTGAGGGCGGCCCACTTAAGCGTGTCTTCTGACTCGGGGTGGCCCACTCAAGCCCGGTTTTGGCTTGAGTGGGGAAGTTCAAACACACTTCCCATTTTGGAACGCGTGCCGCGCCCAACACTGCTTTTGCCTTGAGAGCAAATTTCCTCCCCTCTACGCTGTCATTATGCCCTCGAAACTGAAGCGCCACCAGAACACCAAGCAAACTCACTTCATCACTTTCTGCTGCTATCATCGGCGTCCACTCTTCACAACTAACGCAAGCCGGAAGGTCTTCGAGCAAGCTCTAGAGCGGGTCCGGCGCAGCTTCGGACTTCGCGTATACGGATACGTGATCATGCCGGAGCACGTTCATTTACTCCTGAGCGAACCTGCTCTCGATACGTTAGCCGATGCTCTGAAATCGCTAAAGCAGGGAGTGGCGCGTCGTCTGATTGGCAACGCGGAGCACTTCTGGCAGAAGCGTTATTACGATTTCAACGTGCGCAACCGTCCGCAATTCCTGGAAAAGCTCCACTACATTCACATGAATCCGGTGAAACGCGGGTTGTGCGAGCGGCCGGAGGACTGGCCGTCGAGCAGCTTCCTACATCACGCAACGGGATTCGAAGGTGTAGTCGAGATCGAATCGGAGTGGACCGCACGCAAGCGTGAGCGCGAAGCAGGAAGCCTCGCTCCTGCCATCGCACTGCCTCACTCAAGTTGAGTTGAGAGCCCCCACTCAAGCCAACATCGGGCTTGAGTGGGCCACCCGTCCGCGTCGCGGATGCTCTCGGGGTAGGAAGAGAGTAGATCTAAACTCTTCTTGACAATCTCTGACGCGGATTCCACAATTCCGACGGCGGGCTCGCGACCTTCCTCCGAGACAGCCAACTGTTTGAGTCCCAAAGCGCATTTCCTGGACAAAATTATCCATCCGCCCGTCAAGCGTGTGCTTCCGGGGTGGAAAGAACCATAAGGTGAAATCCATGCTGCGATCGATCAGCGCTCTATTCCTTTCCTTCTCATTATTTCTCTATGTGGCATCCCCACTCTCTGTGACCGCGCAAGAGCCAGCGCAACAACCAGCTCCTGCGGCTTCCACAACTCCCGCTGCCGCGCCAGCAACGACGAAGCTGCTGTTAAGGGAGGGCACAGAAGTAAAACTCGAGTTTGCCGACGACCTGAGTTCCAAGACCGCAACCGAGGGTGATCCCGTCAACCTGGTGCTCGATGAACCGGTTAAGGTTGGCGAC
>Ga0335081_10001004_pt1 | contig 45239 bp, 42 predicted proteins | sample Lox_Sample_35_FD_206713 | JGI IMG/M metagenome (GOLD analysis project Ga0335081, IMG submission 206713) | Soil microbial communities from Loxahatchee National Wildlife Refuge, Florida, United States - Lox_Sample_3.5 | ecosystem: Environmental > Terrestrial > Soil > Wetlands | place: USA... | reverse complement strand
TGGCGGCCTTACGCGCTGCGGCGGAGGTTTGGTCGATAAATACAATCAGGCTGGGTAGGGCGTCGCGAATCTGGTCGCGTGTCCGCCGATAGACCTCGATCGATTGTCCAATCGGGTCGCTGATGTCGTTGTTCTCCGCAGGGGAAGAATCCTCAAACTCGCGTACCAGGAAGGTCTTTTCAGCCGCGGCGGGGTAAAGAGCCTGGATCGTGTCTTGTTGCTGGCGCGTCATTGTGAAGATGAAATCGGCCTGCCGCACCAGGTCGCTGTTCAGCGATTGACTGATGTGCGAGGAAATGTCGACCCCGAGTTCCGTCATGACTTCGATGGCGGCCCCGGTCGCGGTGGAGCCATCCAGCGCGCCGAGACCGGCCGAGACGGCCTGCACATCGTTGCGTCCTCGCAACATGTGCTTCAACAAACCGGCAGCCATTGGGCTGCGACAAACGTTACCAGTGCATATGAATAGAATCTTCTTCATGTCACGCGGAATACCGAATAACGGAACATGGAAGAGCCAGGCAGGAACGCGATAGAATTCTGCTCACACCGCAATTCTCCCAAGGTTCATACTACCGTCTCCCGTCGGGCTCATTGCCACGAGAGTAATACGCGAATGCCTTTCAATATGTCCACTGCGCGCTGCAATACCACGTCGCGCACGTTTTGGATTTCGCCTTCCTCTTCGCTGTCCTTGTCGGTCGATGTAGCCCCGTTGGTGTCGGTGTCAACCGGTTGTCCGCGGAAGGCCTTGACCAATTCCGCCTCTGACATCCCCTTCTTCTGCACCCGCGGCTGGAGACTGGCGGTTAATGTCTGATTGGTTTGGGCTTCCAGCACAACCTCCCGTTCGACTTTCGGGTCGATCTTCACTTTGACATCAGGCCTCATGCCCCCCGGGAAGAGATCCACCGGTTTGCCGCCTTCCTCGTCCTTGGCCGGCAAGATGATTTTCGCCGTTGCCAACCGCAGCATCTGGCCATCGCTAAGCGGCACGTCCTTCCAACCCGCCGCGGTACCGGCCGTCTTGGAGCCGACGAGAATTCCGCGCTGCTGTATCCGCAACGCTCCCGCCAGTGCCTCCGCGCTCCCGCGGGTCTCGACATTCACCAGCAAGATGATCGGTACTGTCGTTAAATCCAGGCCGTCCAACGAAACCGGTTTGGTCTCCATGCTCGCGCGGAAGACTCTCGAACCTTTCTCGGGATCCTTTAATGTGAACAATTCCTCGCCGTTATTCACGAACTGGCCGGCAATCGCGGCGGCCGCGTCGTAATTCGTGCCATCGGCAAATCGCAGATCCAAAACAAGCCCCACGGCTTTCTCGTCGGCCAGCTTCTTCAACTCCGTATCGAACGCACTTACGGCGGTGTCCGAGACATCCGCCAGCCGGATATAACCGATATCAGGATCAATGATTTCCGCACGAGCGATCGGATTCACAGGTTTTGACTCGGCGGTCGCTGTCTTGCCGGAGTTGGTGGTCGCCGTGTCGGAAGGGACGATGGTGGCGCCTCGGCCCAGGGCATCCAAAATCCCGGTCACCGTGGCTTCGTCGAGCATGTGACTGTCGAGTTTTTCCCGATCGACATAATTCGACTTAAGGGCGCTGATGATTTCTTTCGTCTCCGGCAGTCCCGGCGCGGTCGCCGCAGCGTGGAGCGGCCGTTGGCCCACGGCAAACAACAGACCCAGTACGAATGCAATTGGTACAGCGATTCTTCTCATGATTCCTCGCAACTCAAAAAACTCCGTCAGGCGATCTTCGTCCTCTCTTTTCGCAACGCACGGGCGGCAATATCGCGGCGAAACTGCGCCCCGTCAAAATGAATCCTTTCGACCGCCTCATAGGCAGTTCGGGCCGCCTGTTCCATCGTGGCACCCAACGCGGTGACCCCCAGCACACGGCCTCCATCCGTGACAACTTTACCAGTTGCGTCCCGACGCGTTCCAGCGTGAAACACGTATACCTTATCCAACTGCGTTGCGTCTTTCAACCCTGCAATCGGCCGGCCACGTTCGTACGTGCCCGGGTAGCCGGCGGCAGCGAGCACGACGCAAACGGCCGCCTCGCTCAGCCACTCTAACGATAAACCGTCCAGCGAGCCGTCCACGGTGGCCTCGATCGCCTCGAGGAGATCGCTTTCCAAGCGTGGCAATACGACCTGCGTTTCGGGGTCGCCGAAGCGGCAGTTGAACTCCAGCACCTGCGGTCCACGATCCGTCATCATCAATCCGGCATACAACCCGCCCCGATAGTCGATGCCTTCCGCTCGTAGTGCGGCCAACGTCCGCCGGAAAATGTCAACGATCTGCCCTTCGAGTTGCCCGTCCAGCAGCGGCGTTGGCGAATAGGCCCCCATGCCGCCCGTATTCGGGCCGCGGTCTCCATCCCAAGCGCGCTTGTGGTCTTGCGCCGATGCAAGAAGTTGAAACGATTGGCCGGCGACGAGAGCCATGATGGACAATTCTTCGCCGTGCAGGCAATCCTCAATAATTACCTGCGCGCCTGCCGTGCCGAACACCCTTTGCTCCATCATTTCGTGGATCGCTCGTTCCGCTTCCTCAACCGTTGAGGCAACGGTCACGCCTTTGCCCGCGGCCAAGCCGTCCGCTTTGACAACCACCGGCGCGCCGGTTTTCCGCACATACGCACGCGCCTCCTCCGGTTTGTCGAAAATCTCGGCGGGGGCTGTTGGCACGCCGTACTTGAGGAGCAACCTTTTGGTGAATACTTTGCTGCCTTCGAGCTGCGCCGCGCGTTTGGTGGGGCCGAAAGCGCGCAGACCTTTGGCTTGAAAAGCATCCACGATCCCCGCGCACAGCGGTACCTCCGGACCGACGATAGTGAGATCGACTTTTTCCTTGAGAGCCAACGCGGCGAGCCGTTCGATGTCCGCGGCTGCGATCGGTTGGCATTCGGCCCAAGCGGCAATGCCGGCATTCCCGGGGGTGCAGAACAGTTTCTTGACGTGTTTGCTCTGGGCCAGTTTCCAAACGAGAGCGTGCTCGCGTCCACCGCCGCCAATGACCAGAATTCTCATAAGAATCGCGCCGGCAATGTAGGGGATGCCGTAAAGCACGGTCAATTCCGAAAGCCGAATCGGCTCAATGTTTCGAGACGTAGATCACGAGAGGGTGGCCGGTGTCCTTGGTGCCATGAAATCTCGCCCCATCCAGCGAGGGCGAGAATTTGCCCGCAAACGACCAGACAGAGGTCGTCCCCCCGGATCCGAAATCGCTGAAAAGATAACCATTGGCGCGACGGTTGGAGGTGACTACCAGTGCGCCGTTGATTGTGTACACGTTGGTCTGCCCGAGGTTCGTACCCGTAAGCTCGAACCAGCCGGGGAGATTCGTCGCAGCGGTAAACGTGTACAACTGAAACCTGGTCTTCCCCTGAGTGAGCACTTCGAATAGCCAATTCTTGCCGCTCACATCCGGGGGTTCGGTCAGCGCCTTACCTTTCAAGCGAATTCCAGCTAGCGTTTTGCCGCGACCGTGGAGACGGTAATATCTCGCGGCCAGCATCGTCAACTCGCCCGGGATGGTGGTCCCCTGCCGATATTCGGTGAATCTGCTAGTGGTTTTGCCCTTGGAATTGAGACCCCAGTTGCCCGAAAACGAAATTGGCCCGAACGACTTGAGCGCGATGCCGTAACCCGCCCAAGTGAAGTCATTCGAAAACGTCAGGAAACAAGTGGCGTGGTCGGATCCGGGGCCAATGATTTGAGTCTCCCAAGTGTCGATGAGGGCATTGGTATCGGCTGCCAGTACGGACCAGGCATTGAACAGAGCCAGAACAAAGCATAACTGTGCCAACAAAGATAACCGTTTCATGTTACACAACCTTTCCCGGCGCGATTTTCCCGGGTGCGCCTCTCCCATCAAATCTCGTCTGCAGAGGAACTGCAATCCTAAAACGCTCCGGTGCGGAAAAGCCGCGAGGCCATCGTCAAGGACCGTTCGTAAATTGCGTGGCGCAAAGAATGATCAAGCTCTTGGGAAAGCAGCGAAGCGTCGTCCATCGGACGGAACGCGCGTTTGCGCGGCACTCCGCACACATTCGGCATCACGGCCAACGCAGTAGCCGTGAGTTCTCCGTGGTTTTTGCGGATCGAAAACGTCGCGTCGTCAGTTCTGATGGTGAATGAGCGAATGCCAACCGCGCTGGCGTCGCGTTCCTCCTTCTCCGTGAGGCGAAGTTTCGCTTGCGCGTCGCTCACAGGCCATTCCAGTTGTGCCGCAAACCACGAAGCTAGTAACCGCGCACGGACGCCGGCCCCGGGGCCGCATCCATGCTCGATTTCGACGGCGCGGATTTTACCCAATTCCTTCTGACAGAGCGGGTCGTCGAAGAAATCCGCCGCCAGTTGACGCCACAAGTCGAGCCGGGTCCAGCTCAGGTCGGCAAAAAGGCAGCGGCGATTCTCCGCGATCATATCGGCCAACGGGCAAAGTTGCCTGTACGGCTGATTCCAAGACGAGGTATCGTAAAGGATTCGGTCGGCAACATCCATCAGTCGGCGGAATGACTGGCGCTGTTGCAGGAAATTGCCGGGCCACCAGATGACTGTGGGCAGGTCCGATTCCAGAAGTGGCAACACGACGGCCTTGAGCTTCTCCACATCCGATCCCGAAGCACGAATGGCAATCTGTTCACAACATACCTGTTTGCGTCCGCCGCCGGCGACGTGGCAGTGCGCCGAAATCGTCGCAGAGAGTTCTGTTTGCGGGGTGTCGGGTTGCGCCCACAGCACGATAGCCCGGCAAGGATGACGGGGCGTCAGCATGCCAATAGTTTGTGTGGCGTGATCGCGCTCTGACTCCGTTCCGCAGTAAACGACGAAACTGAACAGACAGGAGCGCGCGATCTGGCGTCCCGACGAATCCTGTCCGGATTCGGCAGCAGCTTGCCACAACTCATGGAGTTGACGTTCGATCTGCGCCACGTCCACGGCGGTTTCAACACCGGCTGCAAAAGTTTCGATCTGTGCGTTGGTCGGCATACTTATTTGGTGATCCGCTTCTTCATGTCATTAATCGATCCGCGGAGGACATAAACAGTTAAATCGATAACGTAGCAAATGTGCAACAGACCCGATCAGATCGCAACACGCGTCGGAAGCAATCAGGATGACGGCAGTTGCTGCCGCTAAGGAGACGTTTGGATCAGCCCTTCCGGTGTAAATCGTAGAATCTGTTCGGAATGTCGTTCGTCCTCCCAGGTAATTCTAAACCGCGTATGATTCTCAGGCACGTTGGGCAACTTCTCGACGTGCCCTAGGAATGTATAACGGACACCCCTGTCTGTCTCGAATGCGATTTGGTCTTCGTCTATGTTTCTGAGCCGGATTCCGAGGGTACGTTTGGCCGATACCCTGGCAATGACGAAATTTTCAGTAAAACCGGTTGCTTCTTTGGGGGTATTGGGGCCGGGTACCCAGCCGCTTTCAACCGGCTCCAGATTATAACGGTAAATAATGAGAATGAGTGCGTCTTTATCGCCTATCGTGTATCCACCCTGCGTGACAAGATAAACGCTCCGGCCAGCCCGCAACGCTGCGTTGATGACGGACGGGTCGGGGAAAACCGTGTGAGGATATATGTCTTGAGCGCCGTTTTCGTACATGCGCCTGTACCGCACCGTGGCGGTATTGTCTCTGTTCGTGCAATCCTCTGTAATCCATTCCGGATGCGGCGGGCGCTTCCACTGAACGTAAGAATCCGCTCCGGAATCAAATCGATTAAGTGGAATCAAGGTCCTCTGGGAATCGCGTGCGACAAAATACTCCATCCAAGGCAGCGACCAATCGGTCAGTATCATCGCGTTTTTCTCCGGGATCATATCGTTGACATGCTGTAGATAGGCGGATTGAGGCAGTCGCGCAAGCGGCGGAATATACGGATGGAGAAACATGTACAGCCCCGCTCCCCCGAAGCCGACCATCAATAAAATGCGCAACGCCCGGACCCAAGACGAGGAAACCGCCCCGCCCAATCGAGCAACCCAATCCCAACTGGTTACGAACCCGATTGCCGTAAACAGGCAGACGTACGGTACGATCCTCTGTAGATATCGCGGATTGTCGGTTGGAAAAAAATAGCAGCCCAAGAATAGCACCAAGGACAGGAACCAAACCAAACTCCAAGTCAGGAAGTCTCGCCAATCTGAGTTTCTCTTGGCGACCCGCCAGGCTTGCGCCAAACCCACGACCAGGAACACATCGGTCGTATAATAGAAGTACCTCTTTACCGAGGTAACCTCTGCGCCAAAAAGGCTCCATTGGATGGGCGCGCCCTGTAAAAGCTTTATAAAATTACTTTCCCGAAACGAGGGGTTCAGGAAATACCGCCACGACACACTTCCGCCCCGTCGGTCGTTTTGCGCGGAGAAGTTGACAGCATAACCTGTGCGGAACCAATCCCCAGTATACAGAAAGTTCGCCAGCAGGATCATCATCCCCCAGAAGAATATTCCACTTGCGAATATCATCGCCTTCGTCCGAGCCCGATTCTGACCGCGGATATATAAGAACAGCACTATCGTCGTCGGCACCAACAGCAGTACGTTGTCCGGCCGGACCGTTACCGCGAATCCTAGGATCTGACCGAGGAGCGCCCAAATCGCCAGGGAGGATTGAGGAGTTCGTAAGGCGCCAAGAAGCAGGACCAGAGAGCTCAAACAAAAAAACGCGGAAACCGCTCCATCGGGGGAGATAATCTTGGCGTAATAGCGAAATTGACCAGCCAATGCCAACAGCACACAGGCCACGACAGCCACCCTTCTATCGAACAAAGTGTTCGCTAGGCGGTAAGTCAAAAGAATGGTGACAAGCCCAAATATGAAAACCAGGTATCCGCCGTTGCCTACATGAAGACCGAGCACTTCGTAAACCGGGGTGAGGAGCACCGAAAGGCCAAATGTGTGCGTCGGCGGATACTTATGGCCATTGGCGATAAGGACGAAACCTTCTCCGCGCAGAAAATTCAGCGATGGCAAAACATAATCCGGCGTATCGGCCTGCACGTGGTCCGCCACTGTTGGATCGGGCCAGAAGCTGACAACCGCCAGAACAAGGACGAAGGAAAGTGCGACTGCGTCTCGTGGAGAGAGTGCGCTGCTGAGCCAGGCTAGTGCTCTACGATAAAAGCGATTGAAAATAGCAGCCAAGGGTTATCTTAATGTTCCGAGGCTGGGTAGTATGCGAGAAGATGCAGCAACAAACAACCACTTACGTTTCACTGAGCAGGGACGGGCGGCGTCTCAAAGCGCTTCGCCCAGTCAAACAAGGTGCGAGTCGGCAGTGGCGGAAAAGTTGACGGGGGTCGGCGATGGCTGTCAAGAGAAGGCGATGGGCCGCTATGTTCGGCCTGCATTCATGGTCGCCGCCATTCTCGGCCATCCTGCTCGATGAGTTTGTCCGCTTCCGTCGGACCCCAGGTTCCGGATTCGTAAACCACCGGGGGAGGTGCCTGCTTCCAGCCTTCGATAATCGCATCCACAATCTGCCATGACCGCTCTACCTCGTCGCGGCGGGTGAACAACGTGGCATCGCCGATGATGGCATCGTGCAGCAACCGTTCGTACGCTTCGGGCGTACGCGTGCCGAAGCTGCCGCCGTAGCGAAAATCCATCTTGACCGGCTGGATATTCATCACATTACCCGGGACTTTGGCGTTCATCCGAATGGCGACACCTTCATTGGGCTGGATACGCAGTGCCAGGACATTCGGCTGCAAGGGGGCACAAGATTCGGCGGCGAACAACACGGCCGGGGCCGCCTTGAATTGCACCGCAATTTCGGCAGCCCCTTTGGGCAGGCGTTTGCCGTGGCGGAGATAAAAGGGTACGCCCGACCACCGCCAATTATCGAGGAACAGTTTCAGCGCGACGAACGTTTCGGTTCGCGAATCGGCGGAGACATTCTTCTCCGAACGGTATGCTTCGACCGATTGGCCGGCAATCGATCCGCGACCGTATTGGCCGCGAACTGTAAATTCGCGAACCTGCTCCGGTAAAATGCCGCGGATTGCATGGAGCACTTTGGCTTTCTCGTCGTGAATGGCCTCGGACTCGAGTGTGACGGGAGGCTCCATGGCCGTCAGCGACAGCAATTGCATCATATGGTTCTGTACCATGTCGCGCAACGCGCCAGCTTGGTCGTAATAACCACCGCGGCCCTCGACGCCGAGCGATTCGGCAACCGTAATCTGCACGTGATCGACATACTTTTGGTTCCAGAGGGGTTCGAAGATTTCGTTGGCAAAGCGCAACGCCAGAATATTCTGAACCGTTTCCTTGCCGAGATAATGATCCATGCGGAAGACCTGCGGTTCATCGAAGACGCCGGCGAGAACGGTATTGAGATGCCGAGCGCTGGCCAGATCGCTTCCAAATGGTTTTTCGACAACGATACGCTGCCAGGAACGATTGTTTTGAACGAGACCGGCGCCGCCCAGCCGCTCGATAATGGTTTCAAACTCAGTTGGTGCCGCCGCCAGATAGAAAAGACGATTGCCGTCAGTTCCGCGCTCGCCGTCCAGCTTCTTCAGGAATCCGTCGAGTTCCGTATATCCCCTGGCGTCGGCGAATTCGGCCTGGTGATAAAAGATTCCACCTGCCAAAGCCTCCCAAACGGCCGAATTGATTGGCTGGAAACGAGAATACCGAGCAACAGCATCGCGAAGTTCGGCCCGGAATTGTTCGTGCGTTTTGGGTCGTCGGGCGAACCCAACTATGGCGAAGGACGCTGGGAGTTGTCCTTCATGTGCCAGATTGTAAATTGCGGGCACGAGCTTGCGGTGGGTCAGATCGCCGGTCGCGCCGAAAATAACCAGGGCGCATGAATCCGGCGCCGACTGCGTCGCAATCCCCTCGCGAAGTGGATTCGTGCTGAGCTGCGTTTCGTGCATGACCGATGTTCGAGACGTGAGTCATGGTACAGCTAAAGTGAGCAAGAGCAAGCGGTGGGTTGGGTTTTGTAGTCTCGAACAACGTCGACACGTCGTTTCCAAATGGAAGCAGGGAAACGGCCGGAACCAAGAGATCTTACTGTTCCTGCGAAGCAGGGACCAGCGCTGGTCGGCCGGAAGGTTTAAACGGGCTGAACTCCGGGACGGTGTGAACCAACACGGGCTCGTCGGCGGGCTGCGCCGCTACTACCAGCGAGACCTTTTTTTCGTGGCCGTCGCGGAGGACCGTAAAATCCAATTGATCGCCGATATGACGGAAGAACATGGTGTTCAGTACATCCGCCGAGTGCCGGACTTCATTCGTGCCAATTCGCTCCAACACGTCGCCCTCACAAAATCCCGCCGCCGCGGCCGGGGCATTCGAGTAAATCTGCTGGACGATCACCTGCGAGTCATCGGTGTCGGCGCTGTTACTTCGCCGCTCCGTGATTCCCAATCCGACCCACGTATGCTGCGGCTGTCCGAACTGGAGAATATCCGAATAGACTTTGCGGGCGGCATTGATGGGCAGGGCATAGCACTGGTCATCCATGTGCGCGGCCACGGCGATGCCGACGACTTCACCACGGGTGTTCAACAATGGCCCGCCACCCTCGCCGGGGCTGAGACGGCAGCCCGCCCGAATGTGGCTCGTGGTGAAAACGCGTCCCCCTTGCTGAATGTCCAGACCACCCACAAATCCCACCACGGGCGCGCTGGACAGATCATACGGAAATCCGATGACAATGACCATCGAACCAACATGCACCTCATCAGAGTTGCCCTGCGGCAGGAACGGTGTGGCGATATTGGTTGGGGATTGGAGTTGCAGCAGCGCCAGATTGGTTTGCGGGTCGCGTCCAAGAATACGGGCATTCCAGTTCTGACCGTTCCACTCGATCCAACAATGGCTCGCGCCGGCAACAACAGTGTCGGCCGTGAGCAGGTGTCCTTGCTGATCGATAAAGAAACCTGTGCCGATGCGGTGCGAAGGAACGAGGGACAGGTTGCCAATCTGGAGCAGGCGCTGGTTATGGACCTTGACGATAGCCGCCCTCGATTTCTCGTAGATTGCCGAGACTTCGCGGTCCATGGTTTCCAACAGGCTTGCGGCCCGCGCGACCGTGGTTCCGCCAACAAAAAGCGCGACGAGGAAAGCCCCGCGACACTTAGAAATGGACGCTGGCAACGTCATATGTGACAGGAGTAGCCGAGATACGGTCCAGCACGTATTGCGGTGTGGCAAGTTCGGTAGACATCACAGCAGGAGGGCGCTCGGGCATCTCGGCTAGGCCGAGCTCATCGGCCGCGGGAGACACGCGCCAGATACCGGAGAATTGGGATGGAGCCATCGCCAAAGTAGGCACAGAAGCTGATGGGGAAATCTGCGGAGTCACAATTACAGGAGCATTTGCAGCGACGTTTGGCGCGGAGGCATCGTTGGCGGTCTCGCCCGACTGACCCAGCCCGGTCCACATCAGGCCCACGATCATCGTCACGCCCAACGTAGTGGCGACTGCATAACGCCACACTTGCATCGATTCAGCCGATAAAAAACCATCCAGTCCTTCCAGGGCGCGTTCCCACCACGCGATCTGCGGCTGGGTTTCCGCCAACAAGCGCCGGTGAAATTCGGTGAGAAAACCGTCGAAATAAGCCGGTGCAGGGTGCTCATAACGCTTGAGGGCCAACAGGCGCTGCAGCCGCGCCGCGCGTTGCTGCAGTACCCGGCAGTCGGTGCAATCCGTCAGATGCTGACGCAGTTCAACCGCGCACTCTGGTGCCAATCGGTCGCGCGCGAGATCGTCGAAAAGTCGTTGTGCTTTCTTGCAGTCCATACTTCCCGGTATTAAAGATAATCGCTCAGAAGTCCTTGGAGTTGTTGCCGCGCGTAAAATAAGCGGGACCGAACGGTGCCCTCGGAGCATTTGAGGACCTTCGCGATATCTGCGTGAGTCATCCCTTGTATGTCGTGCATCGTTACCACTGCCCTATGGGGTTCAGACAGCTTTTGGAGGGCTTCGTTCAATTTCTCCTGCAGTTCGGTGAGCCCGACTTCGCGCCGCGGCGTGACGTGCGACATCATTTCAATCAGGTCGGGATCGGTCTGAATCGAACTGTCCAGGTCGTCCAAACTGTACTGGTTGCGGTTTTTGCGGCGCTTGAGAAAGTTGATCGTGCGGTTCACCGCAATCCGATATACCCATGTATAAAAGCTGGAGTGCCCCCGAAAGCTATCGATACTCTTGTAGGCTTTGATAAAGGTGTCTTGGACGAGGTCATCGGCGTCTTCGTGATTGGCCGTCATGTGGTAAATGGTCGCATAGAGCCGCTCTTTGTACCGCCCGATCAGCACATCGAATGCGCGGGCGTCACCTTTTTGCGTGTGCGCGACCAAGGTCTCGTCGTCCTGAAGCTGGAGGTCGATCTGGTGTTCGACCGGTGTGGCTGGCCGGGGCACACGAGCACTTGTCGTTCGGCTCGTGCTAAGTGGCTTGATTTTTCCAGTGAGGTTCATGAGGTTTTGCCCGCTAAATCAATCCACCGCCGGCTGCTTCAGCAATCGTCGGCTTTGCTCTGCGAAATAGCTCGTTAACCCGGATAACGATGTCGAGTAGGGGGTGGCTGATAAAGCCGCCAAGCTGGTTTGCGCGCGGGAAATGTAGGTATTGATCGCAGCGAATGACTCGCCCACGACCCCGTTCCCCAAGACGAGTCTCAACAGGTGCTGTTGCTCCTGCTGGTTGTTGCGAAAAATCATCGCGCCCAGTTCCTCGCGCTTGCTCGAATCCACATGCTGCAGCAGCAACAGGAAAGGCAGGGTTAATTTGCCCTTCTTCATATCCGTACCCAGCGACTTTCCTGCCTGCCGTTCCTGACCAAAAATATCAACGCAGTCGTCATAAATCTGATACGCAATTCCCAAGTTGGCACCAAACTCCCTAATGGATTTGACCGTCCCGAGCGGAGCTTCGTTCAAAGTAGCCCCCAGCTCACAACTGACCGCAAAAAGCGCGCCAGTTTTCATATGGATGATGTTGAGATATTGATCGAGGGTTAAATCGAGATTGAAACGTCGCTGGGTCTGCAGGATTTCACCCGAACAAACCGTATTCGTCGCTTCGCTTATCTTGCGGCAGACTTCCGTCGTCGAATAACCAGAGGCAAGCCGCAGCGCGTGGGCAAAAAGGCAGTCGCCCAGCAGAATGCTGATTTCGTTTCCCCAGCGCGAATTGAGTGTGGGCAATCGGTGACGGATCTGCGCGTCATCCAGGACGTCGTCGTGGACCAGGGTGGCCACGTGAATCAGTTCGACTATGACGGCGAGCGTGATGTGTTCCTCCGTCACCCGGCCTGTCGCGCCACCGGCCAACAGAGCAAGACTCGGACGCAGCCGTTTACCCGTTCCACCAAGAACGTACTGAACGTAATCGGCAAGGCGCTGGTCAAATCCCTGCACCTGGCAAATCAGCGCCTCTTCCACACGAGGCAATTCGGCGGCAATCGGTTCCAGCAACTCCGCAAGATTTCGTCCAGAACGCGCCGCAGGCAATACTCCTGCGCTCCATGTCGACCCCAGCATAGTAACGCCTACTCTACGGTTGGCTCAAAGTGGTGTCAACCCAGAAGCCCCGCTTCGTCTGCGTCCAATTCTCTCTTGACCCTTCCCAATGCCGGGGCAAAGATGCAGGACAAGCGGGTGCGAGTCGCTTTCCCATCAGCGGGCCGCGCAGACGCCCCTTACATATGACACGCTTTGTATCATGCCTTGCAGTTTTTTCTGCACTGTTCTTGTTGAACGGTTGCGCAGAAACACCCGAACGCACGACCGTCAGGAAGGTTGATTCACTTGTCGACCAAGGTCAGGTACAAGCGGCGCTGGATGTTGTGGAAGGTTATTTGCGCCAGCACCCTGACTCGACCGCGCTCTTGCGCTTGCGGGTCGTAGTGCTCCTGCGGGCCGAACGTCTCGATTTGGCCACCCAAGCTCTCCAATATGTTCCGATTGGCCGGGCGCTTCTCCCCGAACTGTTGCGATACCGCGATCCGATTGTTCGCCTGAATGTCGCCAAACTCATCGCCGAACATCCCGTCCAGGGGGATTTTAACGGCTTGATCCGTGCCTTGGGCGACCCGGACCCGAACGTGCGCCGGTATTGCGCTCGAGCCCTCGGCGAAATAAAGAGTCCGGAGGCTGTGAAGCCGCTCTTTCGGCTGCTCGGCGATGACAATTGGTTTGTCCGGGCTGAAGCGGCAACGGCTTTTGGAAGAATCGGCGACCCTCGAAGCGTAGGCTGGCTCATTCAACTGTTGTCGGACCAGGATGGCTATGTCCGCTATAGCGCCGCCACTGCGCTATATGACCTTGCTTCGGATTCCACGCATGCGCTGTTGAAGCGCGGATTGGGTTCGGCCGCAGCCAAACAACGGTTTGCTATTGCCGTGGCGCTGGCGAGACTTCACGATCCTGCCGCGCTCGGCGTGTTAGAGCAGGCGATTTACAGTGGAGATGTAGACGTGCGGCGCCAAGCGGCCGAATCGCTGGCAGAATCTGGACAAGCGGAGGCCACGAATTCATTGAATATTCTGCTGAGGGATCCTGACCCAAACGTGCGTGACCAAGCGGCGGAATGCCTTCAGGAGCTAACTTCAGAAAAGACAAACCCCCCCCCCGTCGCCAATCGGATTTCTATCTCCGAACAGCAACACGGCAACAATTGAGAAATTTGCCGAGGATCAGGTACTTGGCGAAAGAGTCTTACTGAACTTGATCATTTCGTTCAGTGCATCGCGGAACTCTTCGATTCCGGTCAGGGGGATAATGATTGCGTCGCGGCGACCATTGACCTCCTCAATAATCCGCAGAAAACGCCCGCGCGGATTTTCCCTGAGATCGAACGTAAAATTCTTACGCTCGACCTTGATGCTATGATTCTGTAGCTGCGTGTCCACACTTGACGCGCCTCCCGACCATGGCTGTGCAACAGTTCGCATATCAGCACGTTGACTTTGCCACTTCCCCCGGTGTCAGTGTCCCCCACTATCGTGGGCACTTGTAGCACAGATTTTGAAAACACGTCAACACTTTCAATTTTTGAGGTGGAAAACCACCATTTTCAATTCGGTCATTTCTTCCACGGCATAACGCGGACCTTCCTTGCCGAAACCGCTCTCTTTCAGGCCGCCGTAAGGCATCAAATCGGCGCGCCATGCCGGTCCCCAGTTGATATGGATATTGCCTGTTTCCAGTTCTCGCGCAAACTTCATCGCTGTGTCCACGCTTTCGGTGAATACTCCGGCGGCCAAGCCGTAACGGCTACTGTTGGCCAATGCGAGCGCTTCATCAATATCTTGAAATGGAGTAAAGGCAACTGCCGGTCCGAATAATTCATCGCACGAAATGCGCATATCTGGCTTCACATCTGCCACAATCGTAGGCAGATACATCGCCCCACGTCGGGCGCCGCCAGTAATGATGCGCCCTCCTTGCCTTACGGCCTCAGAGATCCATTGCTCCACGCGGATTGCCTCTTGTTCGCGAATCATTGGTCCCACCTTCGTCTTCTCGTCAACTGGATTGCCCGTGGTGAGGGCGGCGACCTTGGTTTTCGAGGCCTCCAGTAGGTCCTCGTAAACCTTGTGTTGGGCGAGCACTCGTTGGGTCGAGATGCAAACTTGGCCAGCATTGGAGTAGCCCGTTGCGGCGATGGCCTCCGCGACCTTATTCAGATCCGCATCGGCCATCACGATAATCGGCGAATTGCTTCCGAGTTCCATTGTAACCTTCTTGATGCCAGCCGTCCGGCAGATCCGTTCTCCGACGGGAACACTTCCAGTGAAAGTGATTTTGCGAACGCGCTTATCGCTGCACAGGGCATCTCCCAATTCCCCGCCCGGGCCCGTCAGGCACGAAATTGCCTCGGAGGGCAAGCCGCATTCGAATAGCAATTCCGTCAGCTTAAGTGCCGACAACGGCGTGGTCGAAGGCGCCTTGATGACCACCGCGTTGCCCGCAGCGAGGGCCGGTGCGACCTTATGAGCCACAAGGTTCAAAGGAAAGTTAAACGGCGTGATGGCCACCACCACGCCGCAGGGAACCCGTAGCGTGAACCCCATCTGGTTCTTTACCCCCGGCGTGGCATCGAGGGGCACGGTTTCGCCGTGAATCCTTTTCGCCTCCTCTGCCGAGAGGATGAACGTCTGCACGGCACGACTGACTTCAAATCGCGACTCAGCAATGACCTTTCCTTCCTCCAGCGTAATGGTCCGGGTGAATTCTTCCGCTCGCGATTCGAGTTTCTCGGCCGCCTTCGCAAGAATCTGACAACGCTCCCACGCCGTCAATTGCGCCATCAACTTCGCGCCGCGCACCGCCGCGCTGAGCGCCGCGTCGACGTCCGTCAAGGTTGCGTGCGGTACAGTATCGATAACGGAGTTGTCATAAGGATGGATTACATTGATCTTTTGCGATTTATCGATCCACTTGCCGCCGATGCACATTTTCATGGTTGACTCTCTTTCAGTTCAATCCGCATCCCGCGCTTGCGAAGTTCTGCAAAGAACGAGGCGACCGGAACTGCAATTTCTGGAGGCAGTACGCCGCGCTTTGTGAGCAGCCCGCTGGCGATCATCTGGGCCACGATCGACGGCGGGCAGCCAGTGTCAATATCTCCTCCACCGGCGTACCAGCGCCGATTTGACCGGGCGTGGCAATCCACCGTTACCGTTTTGCGGTCGCCGCCGTTCCTGCCCTCCACGATCACCCGAGAGATTTCGTAGTCATTCGGTTCGCTGTGTGGCGCGGGTAACTTGGCAAAATCGCGTATCGTCCACCCGTTCTTGAGCCGTTTGACGACTTCACTCACAAAGGCCTTGTCGAATCCCACTTTGAAATCGCAGAACTTCAAACCACGCTCCCGAAACGTTAGCGGGATCGTCGCCACTTCACTGTGGCGGGTCCGCACGAGCCATTGCCGGCCTACCGGCGGCGGAAAATTCGTCAGCTCCCACCCTGTCCGTGGTTTTACTTCGCGGAATTTGCCGTGATCGAAAACCCAAGGGGTCAGAGTGAATTCCTCGACGATCGTCTGGGCTGAGTAGGGGAAATAAAAGCTCTTCACAGGTGGGGTAAAGCTTCTGGTGCCGACGCGAATTTTCACCGACTGCAAGCGCTGCAACTTATCTGCAGCGGCCCGGGTCATCACGTTGGTAATCCCGGGAGCGCAGCCGGCCCCAAGGATAGCTGTCAAACCAGCTTGCTTGAATTGTTGGTCCAGCTTCAGTTGCCGGCGCGTCCAATAAAACAAGCCACCGAGATCCACGTAATGAACCGACGCCGCCAAGGCCGCGCGCATGACCTTCAAGTTGAAATCGTGCTGCGTGCAGTTGATGACGACTGTGTGACCGCGAAAGAGTTTCGCCAATTGGGCGGGTTGCTTCGCGTCAGCCGGGGCGGAGCGAACACGTTTACTTCGGAAAGAACAGCCGTACTGCCGTGCAACGACTTCATTGTAGTCAGCAATCAAAATACGGTTGCGTGCGTTCGATTCATAGAGATCGCGGACAACAATGCGCCCGATCACGCCCGCGCCGCCCAAAACGACGAAATTTCGATTTGTACTCATTTGCGATGGAATAGTTGGTTCTCAATCACAGCCAAGCCTTCATCGAGTTGGTCATTGGTAATCACGGGCGGGACAAGATAGCGCAGGCAGTTACTGTGCGTGCCGGCATAAATGAGAATGACGCCGTTTTCAACGCACCGTTTCACGAGATCGACGTTGAACTCCTTGGCGGGCGCCTTGGTCTTGCGATCTTGGACAAACTCGATCGCCACCATCGCGCCGAGTCCGCGGACATCGCCGATCAGCGGATGTCTCTTCTGCCAATCCAGGGCCCTGCCGCGCAATTTCTCTCCAATCTTTTCCGCGCAGGCGGGCAAATTCAGACGCTGCATTTCTTCGATCGTCGCTAATGCCGCGGCACAAGCCACGGGATTTCCACCGTATGTACCGCCGAGCCCGCCGACGTGAACGCTGTCCATGATTTCCGCACGGCCGGTCACTGCCGAGATGGGCATTCCGCCCGCCAGCGACTTGGCCATCGTGATCAGGTCGGGCTCGAAATCATAGTGTTCCGTCGCAAACATTTTGCCCGTTCGTGCGAAGCCGCTCTGTATTTCGTCAGCGACAAACAGAATGCCGTTGGCTTTGCAGAATTTTGCCAGCGCCTGGACGTACCGGGACGGAGCAACAACAAACCCGCCCTCGCCCAAAACCAGTTCCATCACCACACAGGCAACCTGCTTGGGATCCACGTGCGTTTGGAAGAACTCGTGCATTTGCGCGATCATTCCATCAACGTCGAGCTCACTGCGGTATTCGTACGGGTACGGCAGCCGGTATACTTCGGGGGCGAGCGGGCCAAACCCGAATTTGTACGGCATGACTTTGCTGGTGAGCGACATCGTCAATAATGTGCGCCCCGCAAAACCGTGCTCGAATCCAACAACCGCCGGACGCTTCGTGTAATAACGCGCAATCTTGACCGCGTTTTCGACCGCCTCCGCGCCACTGTTTACCAACAAAGTCTTCTTCGCAATACCGCCCGGGGTGATCGCGTTCAGTTTTTCCGCCAGAGCGACATACGGCTCGTATTGTGTAATATGGAAGCAGGTGTGCAGGAATCTCTGCGCTTGCTCCGTGACGGCCTCGACAACTTTTGCATTGCCATGTCCGAGATTGAGCGAGCCGAGCCCGCCTGAGAAATCCAGCAGCACGTTGCCGTCAACATCTGTGACCGTCGCGCCTTCGCCACGCTCGACGAAAATCGGGGCGATATTGAATGGTCCTTGTGGCACCGCCGCTTTTCGCCGCGCGAGCAGCGCCTGACTTTTGGGACCGGGGACGGAGGTTTTGAGCGAAATCGTTTTCATGACGCGATGGCATTGTAGCCTTTGCCACCCTTGAATTCACCCGAATTCTTGGCTCATGGGTCACAACCGCTCCAACTCAGGAGAAACTAAAATCGACTTCCCCACTCGGGGTACGACCCCTCCAAGAACGCCTTTGTGTCTTGGGGTCTTGGTGGTGTATAAACCACCGACATGGCTTACGATTCCTTGCGCAGTTTTGTCGAGAAGCTGGAGGCCGCGGGAGAACTAAAACGCATTTCCGCCGAAGTCGATCCCGTCTTGGAAATCACCGAGATCGCCGACCGCGAGATGAAATTGCCCGGTGGCGGCAAGGCGTTGCTGTTCGAGAAATGCAGAGGATCGCATTTTCCGTTGTTGATCAACGCTTACGGTTCGCGCAAGCGGATGGCGCTGGCACTCGGCGTCAACGATGTTGAGGACATTGCTCACGAGCTCGAAGGGTTGCTGAAAGCCAAACCGCCGACTTCGTTCAAGGAAGCGATTGGACTTATCGGCACGGCGTTGGAGCTGCGGCACGCCAAGCCCAAAAGCGTGGTTAAGGGGGAGCCCATGCAAGAGCTGCCCGGGTTGAGCGCGTTGCCAATTCAGAAATGCTGGCCACAAGATGCGGGCCGATTCGTTTGCATGCCACTCGTGATTACGCGTGATCCGGACAATGGCTCGCGCAACGTCGGCACCTACCGGATGCAGGTCGTTGACGAGCGCGCGACCTTCATGCACTGGCAGTTGCACAAGACCGGGGCACGGCATTGGCGGCGGTACATGGAATTGAAAAGGCGGATGCCGGTAGCGGTGGGGTTGGGCGGGGATCCGTCGTATGAGTTTGCGGCGACCGCGCCCCTGCCGGATGGCATTGATGAGATGATGTTTGCCGGTTTTCTCCGCAAGAAATCTGTTGAAATGGTGAGGTGTCAGACCAACGATCTGGAAGTACCGGCCGATTGCGATTTTGTGATCGAGGGCTATGTTGAACCGGAGGGAAAGCTCGAACTCGAAGGACCGTTCGGCGATCACACAGGCTACTACACTTTACCGGAGCCGTATCCGAAGTTCCACGTGGAGCGGATTGCGCATCGACGCGGCGCCATTTATCCGAGCACGATCGTCGGCGTCCCGCCGATGGAAGATTTCTACATGGGCCTGGCCAGCGTGCGGATTTTTCTGCCCGTGTTCAAAATGAACTTCCCCGAAATCGTGGACATGGCGCTGCCTGCGGAGGGTGTGTTCCACAATCTCGTCGTGGTCTCGATCAAAAAACAGTTCCCGTATCATGCAATGAAGGTGATGCATGGCCTGTGGGGCATGGGCCAGATGATGTTCACCAAGATGATTGTCGTCGTCGATGCCGACGTAAACGTGCACGACACCAGCGAAGTCTTGTTCCGTCTGTGCGCCAACATCGATCCCGAGCGCGACATCATTTTCACCAAAGGACCGGCCGACGTGCTGGACCACGCCACGCCGGTCATGGGTTTTGGCAGCAAAATTGGCATCGATGCCACACATAAGCTGCCGGGTGAAGCCAATACGCGTTCCTGGCCGCCAGTAATAAGAATGGATGAAGCAACGGTAAAGGGGGTCGATGCGTTGTTGCTGCAGATGACGCAGAAAGCTTGAATCTCGGGACCGCCCGGAACCCAGAAGACCGCGAATAGGCGCACCCTCAATTGGGGAACCCGGCTTTCTCAATATTGTGTGCAACACGCAATCTTGACATATTCGCTTGAGCGAATATGTTTGACGCCACATGAAGAAAATACGCGTCCTGTTTCTTTGCACGGGCAACTCCTGTCGCAGTCAGATGGCCGAAGGTTTTCTGCGCGCACTCGGCAGCGACCGGTTCGAGGCGTTCAGCGCCGGGGCCAAGCCGGCGGGTTACGTTCATCCGCTGGCGATCAAGGCCATGCGGGAAATCGGCGTCGACATTTCGAGCCACGCATCCAGGTCGCTCGATGCGTTCGCAGGTGAGAAGTTCGACTACCTAATCACCGTATGTGATACAGCCCGAGAAGCGTGTCCGAATTACGCTGGTGCTGCCGAACAGTTGCACTGGAGTTTCGATGATCCGGCCCGAACGCAAGGTAGTGAGGAACAGAAGATGAAAGTCTTTCGCCGCGTGCGGGACGAGATCTGCTCCCGAATCGACCGTTTCTGTGACGGCGAAACTCTTTCGCGGCTACAGGAGAAAACAACATGAATGAACCGAAAACATTGAATGATGCAGAGAACATCCGCGCCAACGTGCGCAAGGGTTACAGTGAAATTGCCAAAACCAGTAGTTCGTGCTGCGGTTCCAGTAGGAAATGCTCGGACGACCTGGTCCAGCAAATTGGCTATGCAGCAGAAGAACTCAACGTTGTACCGGAAGGCGCCAACATGGGGTTGTCCTGCGGCAATCCGACGGCCATCGCCTCGTTGAAGGCCGGCGAAGTCGTCCTCGACCTTGGCAGCGGCGGTGGATTCGATGTATTTATTGCCGGAAGCAAAGTTGGCCCGACCGGTCGCGCGATCGGCGTGGATATGACCCCGGAGATGCTCTCGAAGGCCCGGGGCAATATCGAGTCGTACCGCAAACGGACCGGCTTGAACAACGTCGAGTTCCGCCTGGGCGAGATCGAACACTTGCCGGTTGCGGATGCCAGCGTGGACGTCATCATCTCGAATTGTGTCATCAATCTTTCTCCCGACAAGCCGCAGGTTTGGCGCGAGATCGTTCGGGTGCTCAGGCCCGGTGGTCGGGCAGCCGTGTCAGACCTTGCGTTGCTGAAGCCAGTGCCGGCGGCGATTCGCAAAATGGCCGAGGCGCTCGTTGGATGCGTTGCGGGCGCGGTCCTCGTCGAAGAAACCGAGCAAATGATTCGCGCCGCGGGACTGACGGACCTCCAGCTCGTTTCCAAACCAGATTACATTCAAGCCAAAGCCGACTGGAATGATCCATTGTATCGCAAGATCATGGATCATCTCCCGCCAGATACTGAGCCCAAAGATTACATCACGAGCCTGGCGGTGACCGCCCACAAACCAGCGCGCTGACCCATGGACAAACCGAATCAACTCTTCAAGGCGTTCTCCGATGAAACCCGCGTGCGGATTCTCAACCTGCTGGCCCAACGCGACCACTGTGTCTGCGAATTCCAAAACGTTCTACGTGTGCCCCAACCGACCATCTCGCGGCATCTGGCGTATCTCCGCCGCAGCGGTCTGGTGGAGGTCGAACGCCACGGCAAGATGATCATATACTCACTCGCCAAGGCTAGGGACCCGGTCCATGCGGCACTGCTGAAATGCGTGCGCGGGTGCTTTCAGGAATTCGATTTTCTCAAACGCGACGTTGAACGCGGCAAGAAGACCAAACGGGTGATTTGCGGATGAATATGGAGAGCACCGACTTGTCGGCGCTTTTCCATAAACCAGCTAAGAACGAACAACACGGCGGCGACAAGTCGCCGCATTCCAAAAACATGACTGAGCACGTTACTCGCAAGCTTTCTTTCCTAGACCGGTACCTGACACTGTGGATCTTCCTCGCGATGGGCGCGGGCGTGGCCGTCGGCTACTTGGTGCCTGGCGTAGAGGGGTTCATCAATCGCTTTCAAGTGGGTACGACGAACATTCCCATTGCCGTCGGGCTGATCCTGATGATGTATCCGCCACTGGCGAAGGTGAAATACGAGGAGATGGGTGACGTGTTTCGCAATTGGAAGGTGCTGGGCCTGTCGCTTCTGCAGAACTGGGTGATCGGCCCGGTGCTCATGTTTACCTTGGCCATCATTTTTCTACGTAACCACCCCGAGTACATGGTCGGTCTCATCATGATCGGACTGGCCCGCTGCATCGCCATGGTGATCGTCTGGAATGAGTTAGCCAGGGGCGACACGGAATATTGCGCCGGGCTGGTGGCATTGAACAGCGTGTTTCAAGTGCTCTTCTATAGTTTGTTTGCCTGGATCTTCATCACCAAGCTGCCGCCGTTGTTCGGTCTCCGGGGCAGCGTGGTCGAGGTGAGCATGGCCCAGATCGCCAAAAGCGTGTTTGTTTATCTCGGCATCCCGTTTCTTGCCGGACTGGTGACTCGCTTTACGTTGCTCAAGGTGAAAGGCCGCCAGTGGTACGAGCGCACGTTCATTCCGCGGATCAGCCCGCTGACCTTGGTGGCGCTGCTGTTCACGATTCTGGTGATGTTTAGCCTCCAAGGCGATCGGATCGTTCGCATCCCGCTCGATGTGCTGCGGATTGCCGTGCCGCTGTTGATCTACTTTGTCGTGATGTTTCTCGTGAGCTTCTGGCTCGGACGCAAGGTGGGAGCGGATTACTCCAAGACCGCGACCGTATCGTTCACTGCCGCCAGCAATAATTTCGAGTTGGCCATCGCCGTGGCGGTCGCCGTTTTTGGGATCAACTCCGGCGCCGCGTTTGCCGCCGTTATCGGTCCGTTGGTGGAAGTGCCGGTGCTCATCGGCCTCGTCAATGTGGCGTTGTATTTCCAACGTCGGTACTTTGCGCAAAGCCCGGACCCATTGCCAAGCGGTTGGTCAGACGCGCACTGCGTCCGGCGCTGACGCCGTGGTTTGCGGGATTGTTACCGAAGGCGTTCTGCTGGTAGGATGATGGCTCACTCTGTGACTGCTGCTGAAACCGCCAGCCACGGTTGACGGCGCGCGGCGGCGCGACCATTACAAAGGACAGAAAGCATGAAACGTCGTCGGATTCGCATCTTGGTGGGGCTATTGATCATTGGCGCTGCGGCCGTCGGTGTCTGGCTCTGGCGAACTCGTAACCAAGCGGCTGCTGCCGGTCAACTGGTGCTGTTCGGGAACGTGGATATTCGCCAGGTGCAGCTCGCGTTTAATGACAGCGAGCGCATCGTCTCGATGCTGGTCCAGGAGGGTGACCGCTTCCGGGCTGGCCAACTGCTGGCCACACTGGACACGCGCCGATTCGAAGCCAACGTGGCCGACCAAGCGGCGAGGCTGGCTGCACAACGCGAGGTCGTTGCCCGCCTGGATGCCGGCAATCGGCCGGAAGAAATTCGCAAGGTCAAGGCGGACATGGAGGCGGCCAAGGCTGATCTCCAGAACGCCGAATTGACGTTCAAGCGCGCCAACGATCTGCACGCACAAGGCGTCGTTGCCCCCCAAGACTATGATGACGCCCGCGCGGCGCTCGACGTTGCCACCGCCCGGCTGGCGGCAGCGAAAGAAACCTACGACCTGATGGTAATCGGTCCGCGCCAAGAGGACATCGCCGCGGCGAAAGCGACGTTGAAGGCCAATGAAGCCCAGTTGGATCTGGCGCAGCAGGACCTGGCCAACGCGAAACTGTACGCCCCCACCAACGGCGTCATCGAAGCCCGGCTACTCGAACCTGGCGACATGGCTTCTCCACAGAAACCGGTCTTCACGCTGGCGCTCGATGATCCGCTCTGGGTTCGGGCGTACGTGGCGGAGACCGATCTCGGCAAAATCCGCCTCGGGATGAAAGCTACACTGACGACCGACAGTTTCCCCGGCAAACAATACGATGGCTGGATCGGGTTCATATCGCCCACGGCGGAGTTCACACCGAAGACGGTGGAAACTTCCGAAGTGCGCACCAAACTCGTTTATCAGGTCCGCGTCTTCGTGCGCAATCCGCAAGGTGAACTCCGGCTGGGCATGCCGGCGGTCGTGACCGTTCCCCTGAACCAGCCAAGCCGCCCTTAACATCCAACCGGCATGGACGCCTCCGGCACATCCCATCAAGCCGATTTTCTGCTGGAGTTCCGCAGCGTGTCGAAACAGTTTCTGGCCGGCGACCGCACGGTTCACGCTCTGCGCAACGTCAATCTCGCTGTCCGCCGCGGCCGGGTCACAGGCTTGATCGGGCCGGATGGTGCCGGCAAAACGACTCTGATGCGACTCGCGGTCGGACTGCTCGCACCTGACGAAGGCCAAATCAGGGCGCTTGGGTTCGATGCCACGCGCGAATCTCTCGCCGTGCAGGCCCGGCTTGGCTACATGCCGCAACGCTTTGGTCTCTACGAAGACCTGTCCGTTCAGGAAAACCTCAATCTCTACGCCGATTTGCAGGGCGTGCCGCTCTCCGATCGTGCTGCCCGCTACGAAGAATTGATGCGCATGACCGGTCTGGCCCGGTTTACGAAGCGGCTTGCCGGACGGTTATCGGGCGGGATGAAACAAAAACTCGGACTGGCCTGCACGCTGGTGCGCCCGCCAGAATTGCTGCTGCTTGACGAACCCACCGTCGGCGTCGACCCCGTTTCGCGACGCGAACTCTGGCAGATCGTTTACCGGCTGGTGCAGCAGGAAGCGATGACCGTGCTGCTGAGCACCGCCTACCTCGACGAAGCGGAACGTTGTGACGAAGTGATTCTGATGTACGACGGAGAAGTGTTGGGATCGGGTCCGCCGCGCGAATTCCGCGAGCGATCGCACGGCCGGACGTATCGGACGACCGCGCCGAGCGTGAGCGAACGCGTCTTACAGAGCACGCTGGCCGCAGCCGTGGGGGTCGTGGATGCGCTCATTCAAGGCGATCGAGTGCGACTGGTAATGGATAGCGATGTTCCGCCTACCGCGGCCCAATTGGCGCCGAATCTGCCCGACGTATCGATTCAACCGGTGCCGCCGCGGTTGGAGGACACCTTCGTGGCGATGCTGCGCCGCCGGCGCCAAAGCATCCAGCCGCCAAGACCGTCCGAAGTTGCCGTCCCCGCACAACGGTGCAACGGAGACGAGCCGATCATCGAGGTCAATAACGTCAAACGCCGCTTCGGCGATTTTTACGCAGTCAAGGGCATCACGCTCCGTGTGAACCGGGGAGAAGTGTTCGGGTTGCTAGGGGCCAACGGAGCCGGCAAGTCCACCACGTTTCGCATGTTGTGCGGGTTGTTGCCGGCGACCGAGGGCAGTTTGCATGTGGCCGGCCTGGACCTGCGCCACGCGGCAGCGGCGGCACGAGCGCGAGTCGGATACATGTCGCAGAAGTTTTCGCTCTACGGCAATCTCAGCGTCGGCGAAAACCTGCGATTTTTCGGCAGCGCGTACAATTTGTCCGGACCACGTCAGCGCGAACGGTTGGATTGGGCGCTGACGCAATTCGATCTGGCCCCGATGGCCGACGTGACCAGTCTCGATTTGCCATTGGGTCACAAGCAGCGGCTGGCCATGGCTTGCGCGCTCATGCACGAACCGGAAATTTTGTTTCTGGATGAACCGACTTCGGGGGTGGATCCACTGGCGCGTCGCGAATTCTGGAGCCGGATCAACGCTTTGGCGCAACAACAGGTGACCGTGATGGTCACGACGCATTTTATGGAGGAGGCCGAGTATTGCGACCGGCTGGCGATCATGGCCGACGGTGAAATTCTTGCCCTCGGCACGCCGGAAGAGATCAAACAGCGTCAGCGCTCCGCCGAAAAACCGGAGCCAACGATGGAAGACGCCTTCATCTCCCTGATCGAGGACAAGGGAACTACCGGATGAGCCAGCCCTCGGAACAATCCAGTCTTGCGACGCGATTCATTCGCTGGCTTGCTGGTAGGGTCGGACCGCCGGGCCGACCGCGTTCCAACGGCTCGGCGCGCCCAGCGGTCGCGCCCTACCCAACTAATCGAGTGCGTCATTCGACTGACCGCGGCGGTGGCCGAATGCGCTTGCGGGGGCTGATGCGCAAGGAGTTTCTTCAGATCCTGCGCGACCCGAGCAGCATCGCCATCGCGCTTTTATTGCCGGTCGTGCTCCTGCTGATTTTCGGCTATGGCGTGTCGCTCGACGCCGAGCATGTGCCGGTCGCGCTGGTTGTGGAACAACCGAACGCCGACACGGCGAGCTTCACGGCCTGTTTTCAGGGGAGCCGGTATTTCGCGCCCGTGTTCCTGCGCGACCTGCGGGAGGCCGAGGCGGCGCTGATGGCCCGGCGGGTTGATGCGATCGTTCATCTGCGGTCGGATTTTTCCCGGCAACTCCGTCAAGCCGGCGGCGCGCCGGTGCAGATCGTCGTCAACGGCGTGGACGCCAACACCGGGCGGTTGATTGTCGGTTACATTCAAGGCGTCTGGCAGACCTGGCTGGTTCAGCACGCGCGGGACCGCGGCGCGCCGTTGAACGCGCCGTTGCAGGTCGACCAACGCATCTGGTTCAACAGCGAACTGCGGAGCCGCAATTTTCTCGTGCCCGGCTTGATCGCCATCATCATGACGCTGATCGGTGCGTTGTTGACAGCGCTGGTGATGGCCCGGGAGTGGGAACGCGGCACGATGGAGGCGTTGCTGGTAACACCGGTAACGATGCGCGAAGTTTTGTTCGGCAAACTGGTGCCCTACTTCGTACTGGGCACGGGCGGGATGGCGCTGTCGGTCGCCATGGGCGTGTGGCTTTTCGGCGTGCCGTTGCGCGGATCGCTGGCGCTGCTGTTTGTGGCGTCGTCGTTGTTCCTGCTGGCGGCGCTGGGGATGGGACTGCTGATTTCGACCGCGACCAAGAACCAGTTTGTGGCCGGGCAGGTCGCCATCATCACGACGTTCCTGCCAGCGTTCATCCTCTCGGGGTTCATCTTCGACATCGGCAGCATGCCGCGCGTGGTGCAAGCGATCACGCACGTCATCGCCGCCCGGTATTTCGTGGCGATCCTGCAGACGTTGTTCCTGGCCGGCAATGTGTGGTCGGTGCTGGTGCCGAACGCGTTGGCACTGGTGTTGATGGCGGCGTTCTTCCTCGGCATGAGCCGACGCAAACTGCGGAAACGATTGGAATAGGACACGATTATGTGGCGGCGAATTCGTGCGTTGGTGCAAAAGGAATTCCTGACGCTGCTCAAAGACAAGCGGAGCCGGTTTGTGGTCATTGTTCCGCCGGTGTTGCAACTGTTGGTGTTCGGGTACGCGGCCACGTTCGACCTGAACCGGATTGCGCTGGCCGTGTACGACGAGGATCACAGTGCAGCGTCGCGCGACCTCGTGGCGCGGTTTGTCGGCAGTCCCAATTTCGAACAGCGGGCCGTACTGACGCACGCGGAAGAGATTGCTCCGCTCGTGGACTCCCGGAAGGTCATGGTCGTCTTGCATATCGGACCACAATTCAGCCGCGAGTTGCTCGCCGGTCGGCCCGGTCCGGTGCAGGTGATCGTCGATGGCCGCAACTCCAACTCCGCGGCGATTCTGCTCGGCTACGTCAACACCATCATCGCCGGGTTCAATGCTGATTGGGCGCAGCGGACCGGTGCGGTGGCGCTGCCGGCCTTCCTAGAAACACGGGCGTGGTTCAATCCGAATCTGCTGAGCCGGTGGTTCATCGTGCCCGGGATTGTCGGGTTGCTGACTCTGGTGGTCACGACACTGGTGACAGCGTTGTCGCTGGCGCGGGAACGCGAGCAGGGCACGTTCGATCAGTTGCTGGTGACGCCGTTTCGGCCCGTGGAGATCTTGATGGGCAAGGCTCTGCCGGGATTCATCATCGGGTTTTTCGAGGCGACGCTGATCATCCTCATCTCGGTGCTCTGGTTTCAGATACCGTTCCGCGGGGGTTTGGTGACACTGTACGTCGGACTGTTTTTCTTCCTGCTTTCAACGGTCGGCATGGGGCTGATGATCTCGTCGCTCTCGATCACGCAACAACAGGGGTTGCTGGGCGCGTTCTTGTTCATCGTGCCATCGGTCGTCTTGTCTGGCTTCGCCACGCCGATTGCCAACATGCCCCACTGGGTGCAGCAATTCACGTTGCTCAACCCGATGCGTTATTTCCTCATCATCCTGCGCGGCGTGTTTCTGCAGGGCGCGCCATTTCATCTGTTGATCAATCAGTTCTGGCCGATGGGCCTCATCGGCTTGCTCAATCTGGCCCTGGCCGGTTTCCTCTTCCGCCACCGGCTCTACTGACGACACCCCCTTTTATCACAAATCCACGGGCAGGGACGCCTGTACCGCCAACTCACCGAAGGATTTCGCCGGCTTGTCAGACAATTGTCACACGATCGAAACCAGACGAGGCGAGCTTTGTGCCATGCACTACAAAACCGTCTGGATCTCTGATCTGCATCTGGGCACGCGGGGATGCGACGCACTCGGCCTGCTGGATTTCTTGCGGCAGACCGACTTCGAGAATCTCTACCTGGTTGGCGATGTGGTGGACATCTGGCACCTGAAGAAAGATCACTACTGGCCCCAAACCCACAACGACGTTGTGCAGAAAATCTTACGCAAGGCGCGGAAAGGGGCGAACGTGGTTGTCATTCCCGGCAACCACGACGAGTTCTGCCGCAATTTTCTCGGGAATTATGGAAACGTCTCGATCCAAACCCAGGCCCTGTACATCACGATCAGTGGACAACGCCTGCTCGTGTTGCACGGGCACGAATTCGACACTGTGGCCAAACACGCACGCTGGCTCGCGTATCTCGGCGACGCCGGCTACAGCTTCCTGCTGAAGGCCAACGGTCCCTTGAACGCTCTTCGTCGTCGGTTCGGCCTGAATTACTGGTCGTTGAGCGCTTACGCCAAGAGCAAGGTCAAGAACGCGGTGAAATTTATCAGCCAGTTTGAAACTGCGGTGGTGCAGTACGCCCAAATGTACGCTGCCGACGGTGTGATCTGTGGTCACATCCATACGCCGGCCGTCAAGCAGATCCGCGGCGTCGCGTATTTCAACGTGGGCGACTGGGTGGAAAGCAACACGGCGTTGGTGGAGCATCTCGACGGCCGGATGGAACTGGTGCACTGGCGCTCGTCTCCGTCGGCGGATGAGATTTCATTTCCACTCGACGCGGCTGACCAATCCGAACTGCTTGTTGCGAAACCCGAGCTGGCGTCCTGAGTTCTGTCATGCCACAACGGCGTTTCATTTTGATCGCCGAAGACGAACCGGATACGGCGAATCTGCTGCAAATTCATCTGCAACAGCGTGGCTACAGTACCGCCGTGGCGGCCGATGGGTTCAACGCCTTGAATCTGGTCTTTGAAGGTCATCCCGATTTGGTGATTCTCGATCTGATGTTGCCGAAGCTGCACGGCTTTGAAGTGTGCCGGATGCTGAAAGCGAGTCCTTCGACTCGTGAGATCCCGGTACTCATTCTCACGGCCATGGCCTCAACCGAAAATAAGGTGCAGGGATTTAATGCTGGCGCCGCCGACTACATGACCAAGCCGTTTGAGGTGGCAGAGCTTTTGGCGCGCATCGATTCTTTGATGCTGCGGACACCAACCCTGAATCCGTAGTTTCCTGCCGTTTTTGTCTTTCAACACAAAGTTCTCCTCCGGTTGCATGGGATTATTACGAGGTCGGCACGAGTTTGTAACTCAATCGTAACAAGTAAATGGAAAGTCAAAAGCAGAAGGCAATGAACGTTCTCGGCGCTCTTAACAAAACCGATTCTTGTGTAGCCGCAACGTTGCCGCAAACGACCGCGGCGTCTCGTCGGACTCGGCTTACGGGTGCGCCCTTCCCGCGCAGGTCCGAGCAGGACTCGCGACTCCTGTCGGAGCTGAAGCCTGCGACTACAGTTTTGTCAGGAATTCTTTGTCGGTTGGGAACATTACTTGGCATTACGATCATGATCGCGCTGGCTCCAGAAGCGTCAGCTCAAATGTTGATCAACGGCGCGGGAGCTACGTTCCCTTATCCCATCTATTCGAAGTGGTTCGATGAATACACCAAGGTGGATCCCTCCGTGCGATTCAACTATCAGTCGATTGGCTCGGGCGGCGGCCAACGGCAAATCCTCGAGCAGACCGTTGATTTTGGCGCTTCCGACGGGCCGATGAGCGATGAGAACCTGGCGAAGGCGCCGGGCAAATTGCTCCACATACCCACCGTGGCGGGCGCGGTCGTCATTACTTACAATCTGAAAGGCAATCCCAAGCTCAAACTCGATGGACCGACCATCGTCGACATCTATATGGGCAAGATCACGAAATGGAACGATCCGAAGATTGCCCGCCAAAATCCAGGAGTCAATCTCCCCAACGAGGACCTGGTGGTCGTACATCGGTCGGACGGCAGTGGTACCACTTATATTTTCACCAGTTACCTGAGTGCCATCAGCAATCCGTGGAGTCAGGAAGTCGGCTACAACACTTCCGTGAAATGGCCGGTCGGACTCGGAGGCAAAGGCAACGAGGGCGTCGCCGGTCTGGTGAAACAAACGCCCGGCGCCATCGGCTACGTCGAGTTGATTTACGCGATGCAAAACAAGCTCGCTTACGCCGACCTCAAAAACGCCGACGGCAAATACATTACGCCTTCTCCCGAGTCAGTGACCGCGGCGATGGCCACGGCCCAAATCCCCGATGATTTCCGTTTTAAAATGGTCAACGCGCCGGGTGCTGATGCCTATCCGATCGCCGGTGCCACGTGGTTGCTCGTGTACCAACACCAGCAGAATGCGGCGAAAGGCAAGAAGCTCGTCGAATTCCTGAAGTGGGCACTCGCGGACGGCGAAAAAATGGCCAGAAGTTTGGATTACGCACCATTGCCCGAGAATCTCCAGAAACGCGTGTTAGAGCGGATCGAAGAGATCAAGTATTAGAGCACATGGCCGGCGTTGCTTGTAGGGCTCGCAGCCTGAAGGATTGCCAGCCGATGTTTGGCAAGGCGTTCGGCGCGACACCTTGCCGGTTGCGCGCCCTACAATTCTTGGCGCAGAAACGGACGGACAAAAATGGCTGATATTGCCACCACTGAACCTCGCAGCACCGAACCGCTGCCGATGGCGCCACCGGCGCGAATCGGCGACGGTCTCTTCAAATGGATGACGTTGCTGATGGCTGCGTCTGTCGCGGCGCTGATTGTGATTGTTGGCTGGCAATTGTGGAAAGGTTCACAGCTTGCGGTCCACAAGTTTGGGTTCGGGTTTCTGGCAAGTTCGACCTGGAATCCCGTGCGGGAGGATTTCGGGGCTTTGCCGTTCATCTTTGGGACTTTGGTCTCCTCGCTGATTGCGCTGATCATTGCTGTCCCGTTGAGTATTGCCACGGCCGTTTATCTCACGGAACTCGCGCCCCCACGGCTTCGTCAACCCATTGTGTCCATTATCGAGATGTTGGCGGCGGTGCCCAGCGTCATCTTCGGGCTGTGGGGCATCTTCGTTATGATCCCCTGGCTGCGTGGACACCTGTTTCCATGGTTGGAGAAATTCTTCGGGTTTCTTCCGGTGTTTCGAGGTCCGATCTACGGCGTGAGCATGCTGGCCGCAGGGATCATTATTGCGATCATGATTCTGCCGATTATCACCTCGGTGTCGCGGGAAATCCTGCGTTCGGTTCCCGATTTGCAGCGTGAGGCGGCGTATGGTCTCGGCGCCACCCGCTGGGAGGTGACGCGCATTGCCGTCCTCAGTTATGCCAAACGGGGATTGTGCGGAGCGGTTATCTTGGGTTTGGGCCGCGCGCTGGGCGAAACGATGGCGGTCACGATGGTCATTGGGAACCGGCCCGAAATCGCGGCGTCGTTGTTGGCCCCGGGTTACACTCTCGCCAGCGTGATCGCCAACGAATTTACGGAAGCGACCAGCGATATGTATCTGTCCGCCCTTTTCGAAATCGGTCTCGTGCTGTTGGGCGTGACCATCTTGACGAACATCCTCGCGCAATTGCTCATCGCCAGCATGGGAGGTCCGCGTTCCAGCCGCGCGGTGCAATGACCATGCAAGTCGGTCTCGCTTATCATCGTTGGCGGAAATTCAAGAGCCTGATTATGTCCGTCGTCTCTTTCGTCTGCGCCCTGCTGGTGATTGCTCCTTTGGGTCTTGTGTTGTTCTACTTGATCAAGGCGGGAGCCAATGCTGTGAATTGGAATTTCTTCACGCAATTGCCGAAATCAGTCGGCGAATCCGGTGGCGGAATGGCGAATGCGATCGTCGGGACGCTCGTGTTGCTGGGGCTGGCCTCGGTGATCGGCGTGCCCATCGGTGTCTTGGGCGGCGTTTATCTTTGCGAGTACGGCAGCGATAAAGCCAATTGGTGGATCCGGTTTGGTGCCGACATCCTCAACGGGGTGCCGTCCATCGTCTGGGGCATCGTGGCGTACGCGTTGGTCGTTATCCCGATGAAAGGTTTCTCGGCTTTTGCGGGCGGTGTCGCTTTGGGCTTTATGATGATTCCGTTGATCATGCGCACAACGGAAGAAGTGTTGTTACTGGTGCCCAACGGCTATCGCGAGGCGGCGTTGGCGCTGGGGATTTCGCGGTGGCGGGTGATTGTTCGCATCGTGATGAAAACCGCCTTCAAAGGAATCATCACCGGCGTGTTGTTGGCAGCCGCCCGGATCGCCGGAGAAACCGCTCCCTTGCTGTTCACAGCGTTTGGGAACCGCTATTGGACTCATAACCTGGCCAATCCCATCTCTGCGTTGCCGCTGCAGATTTTCACCTATGCCATATCGCCCTATGACGATTGGCACCGGCAAGCCTGGGCCGGGGCGCTCGTGCTGATTCTCATGGTGCTCGTCATCAATGTCGGCGTACGTTTCCTGACGCGAGAACGGCTGTCGGAGACCGGAAGATGATACCGCATCTACTGGAGAAACATCGGGAGACTCGAGCGATGAATTCCCCAAGACCGAGAGGCTCCGCATCCGCCTCGAATATGCCGGAACATCAGGGAGAAGCACCGTCGGCCGACAAATCCGCTCCAGCCGCATTTCTCATCAACCGCCTGAACGCCTGGTTTGGTCAACTCCAAGCTCTTTGTGATGTCAATCTGCAAATCCCGTCGACCGCCGTAACCGCCATCATCGGGCCGAGCGGCTGTGGCAAATCGACTTTTCTGCGTTGTCTGAACCGGATGCATGAACTGGTGCGCGGCGCGCGGTTGGAAGGCGAAGTTCGTCTGTTTGGCGAGAACATATACGCTCCTCAAGTCGATGCCACGCTGATCCGCCGCCGCGTTGGAATGGTTTTCCAGAAATCCAATCCGTTTCCGACCATGACCATTGGCGAGAACGTTACGGTCGGCCTGCGTCTAAACGGGATTCGCAGCCGCGCCGTGCTCGCCGAGCGAATGGAGACGGCGCTCCAAATGGCGGCGTTATGGGACGAAGTGAAGGACCGTCTCAACAAGCCGGGCCTCAGCCTTTCGGGCGGCCAGCAACAGCGTCTCTGCATCGCCCGGGCACTTGCCGTCCAGCCCGATGTCTTGCTCATGGACGAGCCCGCTTCGGCACTCGATCCGATTGCGACCATGAAAATCGAAGAACTAATTCAACAGTTGAAGAAGACCTACACGATTGTTATCGTCACCCACAACATGCAGCAAGCGGCGCGCTGTTCGGATTTCACCGCGTTCTTCTATCTGGGGCGACTGATCGAGCTGGACGACACCGAAAAAATGTTTACCAATCCGACCAACAAGCAAACCGAGGATTACGTTACGGGTAGATTCGGATAAGCATGGAACGCCATTTTGACCAAGAATTGTCTGAACTGAAAGAGGTCTTGCTGCGCATGGCCGGTCTGGCAGAACACGGCGTGGCCCAGTCGCTCAAGGCGCTGGTTCAACGCGACAACTCACTGGCCAAAAAGGTGGATACTGACGACGTCGCGCTCGATCGCCTGGAGATTGAAATCGACAATCGCTGCATCAAATTGCTCGCGCTGCGACAACCCACGGCAACTGATCTTCGTTTCATCGCCATGGCGATGAAGATCTCCAGTGAGTTGGAGCGCATTGGGGATCAGGCCGTGAATATCGCCCATCGAGCCGAGGAATTGAGCAAAGAGCCGCTGCTGAAACCGCTGGTAGACATCCCCCGGATGGCCGAACATGCTCAAGGGATGATCCACGATTCGCTCGATGCGTTTGTATATCAAAAGCCGGATCTGGCGCGCGCCGTGATTCGTCGCGACCAACAAGTGGATTTGCTCAACAGCCAATTGCATCGCGAACTGACCAGTTTCATGATCGAAGACCCGCACACGATTACGCGGTGCCTGAATCTGATGAGCGTCGCGCACAATCTCGAACGAATTGCAGACCACGCGACCAATATCGCGGAAGATATTGTTTATCTTTACGAAGCGCGCGATATTCGTCACCAAAACGAATCCGCCGGCTAGGCTTGGCAGACGTTCGGGCCGGCGGCCGAAAGAGCCGACATGAAATCTACCAAACGCCGGTACTGGCTGGGCTTCGATCTTGGTGGGACCAAGATGATGGCCACAGTTTTCGACAAGAACTTTAACATCGTTGCCTTCCGCCGCAAAAAGACCAAGGAAGGTAAAGGGGCCAAAGGAGTCCTCACGCGGATTGTCGAAACGATCGAGGAGGCGCTGCAAGCTGCGCACCTCAGCCACAAACAGCTCGGTGCCATTGGCATCGGCACTCCCGGCTGGCTCGATCTAAACCGCGGGATAATCCTGACCGCACCGAACCTTGGCTTGCACAACATACCAGTCAAGAAAGAATTGACCAGAGACTTCGGTTGTTCGGTCGCCGTCGTCAACGACGTGGACGCCGGCACGTACGGTGAGTACCGCTTCGGTGCGGGTCGGGGTGTTCGCTGCCTGCTCGGTGTGTTTCCAGGCACTGGCATCGGCGGGGGCTTGGTGTACGAAGGCAAGCTTTTTCGAGGCAGTACCAGCTCGTGCATGGAAGTCGGTCACATTCACATGCAGCCAAAAGGCCAACTTTGTGGGTGTGGCCGGCGTGGTTGTCTGGAAACGGTCGCCAGCCGACTGGCGATTTCCTCGGAAGCCGGTACGGCCGCCTATCGAGGAGAGGCTCCGCATTTACTCGAACTGGCGGGCACCGATGTCGCCGGTATCCGCAGCGGAGCGCTGGCGTCTTCAATCAAAGCGGGCGACCATCTCGTCGAGGATATTGTGCGCCATGCGGCGAAAGAACTGGGCATCGCGATTGGCAGCATCGTCAACCTACTCGCGCCAGACATGGTGGTACTGGGGGGAGGCCTCGTCGAAGCCATGCCCGGGCTTTACGTGCAGCAGGTTCGTCAGTCCATCAATAAACAAGCGCTGCGACCGTTCACCAAATCGTTGAGGGTTGTCGTCGCCAAGCTCGGCGACGATGCGGTCGTGCTGGGTGCGGCGGCGCTGGCCGCAGAGGAGGTCGGCCGTGACTGAAACCACCTCGACCGGGAGCCGTCCCGTAGCAGTCATTGACATCGGGGCGAGTGCCATCCGTCTGCGCATTGCCGAGATTTCAGCCGATGGCGCAGTTCGCAATTTGGAATCTCTCCACCAAGCGGTTCGCCTCGGCAAGGATGCGTTCAGCACCGGGCACATTCAAGCGGCCACGGTCGAGGAATGCATCAAGGTGCTGGCGGGATTCCGCCGGGTGATGGTGGAGTACGGCATTACCCGAGATGATCAGATTCGCGCCGTGGCAACCAGCGCCTTACGCGAGGCTGACAACCGGGCCGCCGTACTCGACCGGCTCTATATGTCCACCCAGATCAATGTCGAAGTGATTGAGGGCGCGGAAGAAAATCGTTTGACCTATATTGCCGTGCAAGATGTGCTCGAACACGAACCCCGGCTCAAGGTCAAAGAGGCGGTCATTATCGACGTAGGCGGAGGCAGCACGGAGCTGCTTTTGCTACAGGAGGGTCGGATCACCTATGCCCAAAGCTATCGTCTCGGCGCGCTCCGGATGCGCGAGACCTTGGAGACGTATCGCGCCCCCGCTGATCGAGTCCGCTCCATTCTCGACCAACACATTCGGCATGCCGTGGATCAGATCCGGCGAACCACTCCCGTCGGACAAGTGCGGCATTTGATTGGAGTCTCAGGCGACGCACAGTTTGCGGCGGCATTGCTCGCGCCAGACTGGCCCCAGGTGCGCGTGAGCCGGCTGGATGGCGCCGCCTTCACCGCTCTGGCGGAAAAACTCGTGCCGTTACCTGTCGACGACCTGGTGCGGGCGTATCGTTTGCCTTATCAGGGAGCGGAAACCATCGGTCCGGGATTGCTCGCCTACGCGCATTTGGCGCGCGCCTTCCAGGTGAATGAATTGATCGTGCCCAAGTGCAGTCTGCGCGATGGCTTGCTCAAAGAAATGGCCGCCCCCGGCGCATGGACACAGCAGTACACCGAGCAGGTCGTGCACGCCGTCATGTCCTTGGGACGAAAATACCAGGTGGACGAGAAGCATGCGCAACATGTGGCCGAGTTAAGTGTCCGCTTGTTCCGCGAGCTGCAGCCCGAACATCAATTGGACAGAAGATTTGAATTGTTGCTGCGCATTGCGGCGTTGCTGCACGAAGTCGGCAACTTCATCAGCGACCGCAGCCATCACAAACATTCCATGTACATTATCCTCAACAGTGAGTTATTCGGCCTTGCCAAGCGCGACCTTACCCTGATTGCCCTGATTGCGCGCTACCACCGCCGGGCCATGCCGCGGCCCTATCACGAAGAATTTCAATTGCTCGATCGCGACAGCCGGATCGCCGTGCTGAAACTCGCCTCCATTTTACGCGTGGCGGATGCGCTCGAACGCAACCACATGCAATTGGTCCGCGAACTGAAGTTTTCCCGCGAAAAAGGTCAATTCCTCATCACCGTGAAAGGCGTGGGCGATCTTACGCTGGAGCGGCTGGCACTAAGGGAAAAGGGGGATTTATTCGAGGAGGTGTACGGCCTGAAACCCGCCCTGCGCGCCGCCCGTCCCACCCGAGAGGTGACCGGCGATGGATAAACGCAGCTCTCCTCAATTTCTCAATCGAGAACTGAGTTGGCTTGAGTTCAACGCCCGCGTGTTGGAGGAGGCGACCGACCCGGCGGTGCCCTTGTTGGAACGCTTGAAATTCCTCGCCATTACCAGCTCCAATCTCGACGAGTTTTTCATGGTCCGGGTCGGCGGACTGCTTCAACTCTTGGAACAGGGCAAGAATATCTTCGACCCAGCCGGACTGACGACCCGCCAGCAACTGCTACAGATCAGCCGTCGCACGCACAAGCTCGTTGCCGACCAGTATGGTTGCTTGTTGCAGGAACTGGATGTGTTGATGAAGGGAGCCGGAATCGAGCGGGTGAGCGCCAGTCAATTCGATCCGTCGCAGCACGGGCATCTGGAGAGTATCTTCACGCACGAAATCTACCCGGTCATTACGCCTATGGCCGTCAAATCAGCGTCCGAGTTTCCACGGTTGCCGGGGCTGGGGGTGAATCTGATCGTGCGCCTCACACCCGACAAGCCGACTTCACGGCGACATCGGTACGCTCTCATTCCGGTTCCGCGGCGTCTGAATCGATTTGTCTCATTGCCGGCCAAAGGGCGGCACACGTATGCCTTGGTCGAGGAAGTCATCCTTGCGTTTGTCCACCGCATCTTTCCCGGCGAACCGGTGCTCGAATGCGTTCCATTTCGACTGACCCGCAATGCCGACATGGTTGCCCGCGAAGATCAGGCGGGCGATCTGCTGGCCCAAATGCGCGAAGTTCTCGACGCCCGCAAGCGCAGCGCTTGTGTCCGTTTAGAATTCAGTGATCGGATCACCAAGACGACCCGCCTGTTCCTGCAACAGACCCTGCGTGTACCGGATGATTTCGTCTATCCCGTGCCGGGTCCGTTGGATCTCGCGGCCTTTGCCTCGCTTGCAAGCTTGCCGGGGTTCGAAGAACACAAATACGTGCCCTGGATGCCTCAGCCCATACCCCAAATCCGGCCTGCGGATTCGATGTTCGACGTTCTGGCCCGTCACGACGTGCTGCTCCATCATCCGTACGAAAGCTTTGAACCGATCGAGCGGTTCATCGAACAAGCGGCGGATGACCCGGACGTGCTGGCGATCAAACAAATCCTCTATCGCACCAGTGCCAACAGTCGCATCGTCGCGGCTCTTGCTCGTGCGGCTTCCAAGGGAAAGCAGGTCACGGTGATTGTCGAGTTGAAGGCCCGTTTTGATGAAGCCCGCAATATTGACTGGGCCCAGGCACTCGAGCAAGCCGGGGTGAACGTGATTTACGGCTTAGCCCGCCTCAAAGTCCACGCCAAGATTTGCATCGTGGTTCGCCGGGAAGCGGATGGGGTTCGCCGCTACGTGCACTTCGGCACGGGTAATTACAATGAGATCACGGCCGGCTTGTATAGCGACATCAGTCTCATGACCAGCCAGGAGGACTATGGCGCGGATGCCACAACCTTCTTCAACACGATCACCGGCTACTCTCAACCCGTGCGCTACCGCAAAATCGAAGCCGCGCCTCAAGGACTACGAGCCCGCGTGCTGGAATTGATCGAGAGCGAAATGTTGCGCTCCCAGCAGGGCCAGAAAGGCCACATCATGGCCAAGCTCAATTCGCTCGTGGACGCCGAGGTGATACGCGCTCTTTATCAAGCTTCACAGGCCGGAGTGCAAATTCAACTCAACGTGCGCGGCATTTGTTGCTTGCGTCCCGGGGTGCCGAAACTGAGTGAAAACATCACGGTGACCAGCATCGTCGATCGGTTCTTGGAGCACGCGCGCATCTTGTATTTCCGTCACGGAGGCGACGCGCTGATCTTCATCTCCAGCGCCGACTGGATGCCGCGCAACCTCGATCGCCGCGTGGAGTTGCTCGTGCCTGTCGAAGACGCCACGAGCCGGGAGAAACTGACCGCGATTCTGAAGACGAGCTTTTCCGACACGGCGGCGGCGCGCTTGCTGCAGCCCGACGGCCATTACAGCCGCGCTGCTCCGCACGGGACGACGGGGGCGTTGCGCAGCCAACAAGTTTTCTGTGACCGGGCGCGGGAGGCAGCACGCGAAGCCCAGAAGGCACATTACCAAAGCTTCGAGCCGCAACTGCCCGCCCGACCTATCCAATGACATGTTATCCATCGCCCAACTGTGCGTGAAGTATGGCAACGAAGACGTCCATACCCAGCACGTCACCGCCCTGGCCTTACGATTGTTTGACGCGACGAGGAATTGGCTCCATCTCTCGCGCTCCGATCGGCCGCTCTTGGAAGCCGCAGCGCGGTTGCACGATATCGGCTACAGCCTGGATCCGGAGCGCCACCCGAAGCGCAGTGCTAAGCTTGTATTGCAGGAAGGGCTGGCTGGCTTTACTCCTGCCCAGCGACGCGTGATTGCCCAGGTCATTCCGTTGCATGGCGGCAACATCTCGAATTCTTCCCATCAACCGCCGCGAGCATTGGCCTTGGCGGCATTCCTGCGCATTGCCGACGGACTCGATCATGGGCACGCGCAGGATGCCGTTATCACCAACGTCAAACGAGTTCGTGACGTTATCCGCGTCACTGTTCGCAGCGAACATTTTCCATACAACGTTGCCCGCGCCGACCGCAAAGCCGACCTGTGGCGCGCCGTGTTCCCCGTGGATATTCAATTCATCGCCGCGCGTGTTCCGAAACGACAACGGAGCGCCTTGATCGAAGCCGATTTGCCGGTCCTGGAAGCGGCACGCAAACTTATGTCGCTCCAGCTCAAGACGGTGATGATCAACGTGGACGGCGTAATCGCCGGCACCGACCCTCTGGCATTGCGCGATGTGCGCGTTGCGATTCGCCGGCTGCGTTTGTTGCTGCGCGTGTTTCGCAAGCGGTTGCCGGAATCGACGGTTCAATCGCTGTCGGGTGCTTTGCAGCATCTGAACCGACAACTCAGTCCCGTGCGTGATCTGGGTGTCTGGATGGCCTATTGGGAGGACCCCGAGGTGCAGCAGTCTCTGGCCCATCACCGGCAGTGGCAGACGTTTGTGGACTATCAGAAGCAACGTCGCCGCGCGCAACTGGCGAGCGCGCGCCGCGCGATGCGCAGCGTGGCCCTCACCACGACCCGCGTGCAGTTGGGGCAACTGCTACGCGTGGAATTGCCCCGCCGCATCCGCCGTGAACGGCCCGGCAATTTGAAGAAATTGGCCGCCCGCAAACTGGACAAAGCCCTGCGCCGCGTATGGAAACTGGGACGCCTCCGCAATTCCACGGACCCGTATGAGGTGCATCGGCTGCGACGCGCGCTGCGTCAGGCCCGGTATCTCGGCGGATTCTTTGGATCGTTGCTGGGCCCGGACGTGGAGAAACTAACCCGGCGCGTGCACGCCACCGAACGCGCCTTGTCGCAAATCCACGATGCGGACATGGCACTGATGCGCGTTCGCGAAGAGGTATCCGCGCCGCTACCACCACGGGTGTTGCTCCACCAACTCCGACAACGCCGTCGCGAGAGTGCGAAACGAGCGGAAGCAACTTGGGAACGTCTTACACAAGCTGGTTTCCTTCGTGGCGTCAAACACACACTAAAGCAGGCACGCCGCTGAACGATCAACTTGATCGCGCGCACGGCGACCTTGGCTTGTCACTTCTCAAATCGACAGCTAGATTGTCGCCGTGAATCCATTGGAGAAGATCAGCAATTGGCTTTGGGAATTGCCCGCCAGTTACAGGTCCGGCATGCGGGTCCCCGGACGAATTTATGCGTCGGAGGAAATGCTGCAGCACATCGTCGGCGATAATTGTCTGGAGCAGGTGGCCAACGTCGCCTTTCTGCCGGGGATCCAGAAGTACTCGCTGGCCATGCCGGACATTCACTGGGGGTATGGCTTTCCCATCGGTGGTTGCTGCGCAACCGACCCGAACGAAGGCGGCGTGATTTCACCGGGCGGGGTCGGCTACGATATCAATTGTGGCGTGCGGCTGATGCGGACGAACCTCAAGCAGGAGGAGGTTGCTCCCCGTATCAAGGAATTGATCGCGCAATTGTTCCGTGATATCCCGTGCGGCCTTGGTCGCGGCAGCGACTTGAAATTGTCCCACGGTGACGAGAAACAATGTGTTCACCGAGGCGCACTTTGGGCTGTCGAGCATGGTTTTGGAGAGCTGGAAGACCTCGATTTCATCGAAGAACGTGGTCAACTCGCCGACGCTGAGCCGTCCAACATCACGGAGCGCGCTCTGGAGCGGGGCAAGGGTCAACTCGGCTCACTGGGCAGTGGCAATCATTTCCTCGAGGTGCAGGTGGTCGACGAACTGTTTTATGAAGATGCTGCCGACGTGATGGGATTATTCAAGGGGCAGGTGACCGTAATGATCCACTGTGGTTCGCGCGGGTTCGGGTACCAGGTCTGTGACGATTACTTGAAGGTACTGCGTAACGCGCCTGAGAAATACGGGATTCACCTTCCCGACCGTCAACTCGTCAGCGCGCCCGTGCATTCGCCGGAAGGAAAGGAGTATCTGGCATCCATGCGCTGTGCGGCGAATTACGCCTTTGCCAACCGGCAGGTATTGACGGCGAATACGGAGAAAGCATTTCTGCACGCGCTCCGAATTTCGCCGCGCGAACTGGCCATGGAACTCGTGTATGACGTTCCGCACAACATTGCGAAGCTCGAACAACACACTGTGAATGGTGTCGAAAAGACAGTATGTGTTCATCGGAAAGGTGCGACGCGCGCCTTCCCGCCCGGGCATCCCTTGCTACCAGAACGTTATCGCGATATTGGCCAGCCGGTTCTCGTGCCAGGGGACATGGGCCGCTACTCCTTTGTTCTGGTCGGCACGGAAGGCGCCATGAAGCAGACCTGGGGCACCGTCTGCCATGGGGCGGGTCGAATGATGAGCCGGGCGCGGGCGAAAAAGGAGGGAAGCTTCCAAGACCTCCAGAGAGAAATGCACGAGCGTGGTGTTTGCATGATGGCGCAAGGCCGCGCGACCGCTTTGGAAGAGGCGCCGTGGGCGTATAAAGACGTGGAAAATGTGGTGGATGTCTGTCATAATGCCGGCATCGCAAAAAAAGTGGCCCGTTTGCGGCCCATCGGCGTGGTGAAAGGCTAATGGAAGACGCGGCTAGAATTCCAGTGAATATCCCGGTGAACGCAGCGTCGAACTCTGCGCATGAAGCGACGCAGCACGAGTCCGACGACCGAGAACTGGTGGACCGTTGTCAGCGAGGCGATCTCGAAGCCTACGGTGTCCTGGTGGGACGGTATCGCCACAAGGTCTACAGTCTTGCCTTCAGCATGCTGCGCAACGAACAGGATGCGACGGACCTTTCCCAAGAGGCCTTTGTGCGTGGTTGGCAAGGCATGCGTCGCTTTAAGCGCAACGCCTCTTTTTACACTTGGATTTATCGTATCACCACCAACCTCGCCATCGATGCCGTCCGCCGTCGCGAGCGGCGACCCACGACCGAATTCGAGGATGGAATTCAACCGGACACCGATCCGAGCGTTCAAGAGCCGCCTTCTACGAACCCGTCGCCAGTGGATGAGTTGCAAAGGAAGGAGTTACGAGAACAAATTGATGCGGCGCTTTTGGAACTATCTCCCGAACACCGCGCGATTATTCATCTCCGCGAGTTCGAGGGCTTGGACTATGCGCGGATGGCCAAGGCCACCGGGTGCTCGATCGGCACCGTCATGTCACGCCTGCATTACGCCAGAAAACATTTGCAGAAGCTGTTGAAAGAAGTGCTATGAGTCGGCATCAGACAGAAACAATCAGCGGATTATTGGACGGAGAATTGAAAGGCTTCCGCCGTTGGACTACCGAACGGCACGTGAACAGGTGTCCGATTTGTGCGGTCGAGTACCGTCGCCAACGGCATGTGCGGAGGATGTTGCAGGCCAACCCGTCTCCCGTTCAGATGACTGATTCCGCGGAGTTCTTTTGGTCGAAAGTCAAGGCGGAGATTCGGCATCGCGGCGTAAAGCGGCATCAAACGCCGGGGCTGCTGCCCGTCTGGCTGCGGCATCATCCTTTCGCAGCCACCGGCGGGGTCATTGTTGCCGCTGCGGTTTTCAGTGCAGTTTTGTGGATGCGGGCACCGGAACCTCTGTCCCATCCCGCCGCGGCGGCTCCGACCACTTCCGCGAAAGTTGAGCGCGTGAAGACGGCCATTCCCCATACGACCGCCACCCCATTGTCGTCCGATAGTTCACAGGTCACGGTGATTTGGGTTTCCGGATTGCCGTGGACGCCCAACATGAACGCGATGAAGACAGAGTTCGCGAATCTCGACACCTGATCATGCGCGTTCTTCTCGCCTTACTTCTGGTTGGCTTGGCCTTTAACACGCAGGCTGCGTCTATCGAGGCCCGCTTGGTGCGCGGGTCAAATGACACGAAAGCTGTCGATTCGAAGCTCCAAGACCTTGAACCCAAACTGAAAAAGCAGTTCGGCTACGAATACTATCAGCAACTGGGCGTCCAAAAAGCGCGGCTGCAGGAGAACAAGACCCGGCGGCTGAACCTGGGAGAAGGCTTCGTTCTTTTTGTTACTCCCAAATCCATCGTCGAGAAAGTCCACGAACTGGATTTGGAATGGACGTCTGGCCGGGCTTCGTTGGTGAAGACTACCGTGCGAATTCCCGAAGGCGATTATTTGTTCATTAAAGGGCCTGCAGTGGCCGATGACTGGATTCTTCTGGTGGTCACCGTCCACGGATCGTGACCGGCCTCCTCGCGCACGAAGTTGACATTCCGCAGTCACCCCGCCTAGTGTAGTCCGCATGTTGATGGAGAAAATCGCCGCCGACCTGAAAGACGCCATGCGCGCCAAAGACGCCGTCCGGCTTTCCACCCTGCGCCTGTTGAAGTCGGCGATCGAATACTACAAAATTGACAAGAAGCAGGAGCAACTGACGGATGCCGACATTGTCGCTGTCATCAAGAAGCAGGTGAAACAGCGGCAGGATTCTATCGAAGGTTTTGAGAAGGGCGGGCGCAGTGACTTGGTGGAGAAGGAAAAGGCCGAGTTGACGATCCTAAAATCGTATTTGCCCGAGGAACTCTCGCAGTCCCAGGTCGAAGAGATCGTCAAGGCGACCATCGCCGAACTCGGTGCCTCGACAAAGGCGGACATGGGCAAGGTCATGAAGGCCGTCCAAACGAAAACCGCCGGCCGCGCCGACAATCGGTTGGTCAGCCAGATTGTAGCGGCGAATCTTGCCTGACCGTTCGCCAGCGCCACTCATGAACGAGGGCCCACGGACCGACCGATGGCTATGGATCGGTGGTTTTGTTGTCGTTCTGCTGACCGTCGCCGCGCACTTCCGCGGATTGTGGGGCCACTTCCTTGAATGGGACGACTATGCGCATATCACCCAGAATCCCGCCATCCGCTCTCTGTCATTGGCGAATTTGTGGACGATGTTCACCCAGCCGGTGGCGAAATTATACATTCCTCTGACGTCGCTCTCCTTCGCGCTGGATTACCAAATCTGGGGACGCGACCCGTTCGGCTACCATTTCACCAACTTGCTGCTTCACACGGCCAACACCGTCCTGGTGTTGATCTTGGTGTTCCAACTACTCCGGGATCGCTTTCAACAGGCGAAAGCTGTGGCCGTGCTCACGGCAGCCATTTTTGGTGTTCACCCATTACGGGTCGAATCCGTGGCGTGGGCGACCGAGCGCAAGGACGTACTCTTTGCTTTTTTCTATTTGCTGGCATTGCTGGCGTACCTGCAATGGGTCACCAAGGGCAAACGCAGCGCCTATTGGACGTGTCTGTTGCTGTTCATTGCATCGGCGCTCTCGAAATCAGCCGCGGTCACCTTTCCTTTCGTCCTGATACTTCTGGACATATTCTGGAAACGTCGTAACGCCTTGTGGGAAAAGGCCCCGTTCTTCGCCGTGTGTCTCATCGTGGGCGCCGCAACATTTGTCGCTCAAGCCAGCGGCACAGGCGAAACGGTGCTGGACATCAAGGCCATCCCAATTTGGGCGCGGCTCGGCCTCGTGGGTTATTGTGCGCTATTTTACGTCGGGACGTTCCTTTGGCCCCTTCACCTCTCCGCGGTCTATCCCACATTCGAGGATTTTGGGTGGACGCCGCTTACTGCGATGGGCTATTTGCTGGCGTTCTGCGGTGTCTTTGTGGTGATCTTCTTTCTGAGGAAACGTGCGCCGGTGCTGCTGCCTTCCTGGCTGTTTTATCTGATCACACTTTCTCCAACCATCGGACTGGTTCCAGTCGGCGCTCACGTGGTGGCCGACCGGTTTACGTACGTCCCGCTTATCGGACTGGTGTTGCCGTTGAGCGTGGGGGTTGTTCTTCTTGCAACCAGGGAACGAAGCGTGCGTGTGGCCGTCGCAGTGGCTGCCGTCGCGGCAGTCGCTGGGTTAACGTTCTTGTCTGCGAAGCGTTCCGCCGTCTGGGCCAACTCCGAAACGTTATTTCAGGACGCACTGGCCAAGGATCCAGCCTGTTACACCGCTCTGGTGAATCTCACGGCTTACTACATGAGCGCAGGCCAACTCGATAAGGCCATCGATTATGGGCAGCGTGCGGTCGCACTTGCGCCCCGCGGACTGATCGGTCGCAAGAATCTGGCGTTTGCGTTCATTCATACAAAACGCTACCGCGAAGCGATTGAGACGCTACGACCGGCGGTTGAGCATGGAATTGACGACCCGAACGTTTGGCGCGCGTTGCACGAATCCTTCGCCGCCGTCG